>ERZ1066130.70-NODE-70-length-59851-cov-15.710298_pt1 | contig 59851 bp, 51 predicted proteins | sample MGYA00382777_ERZ1066130 | MGnify/ENA primary metagenome ERZ1066130 (study PRJEB33369, sample SAMEA5778360) | biofilm metagenome | biome: Industrial cooling water; feature: Water cooling tower basin; material: Biofilm | place: United Arab Emirates | collected...
TAACCAAAATTACGACACTAAATATCGAGAGTGGATTGCAGACAATCGTCTTGTTTCTAGAAAGCCTGAACCACCAACTGAAGTTGCCCTAGAAAAGCAATTCACCAGTTTGGAATCCAAAAAGGCAATCAGTGATTCAATCGTATATCGCGCTGCTGAATACAAAATTCTCTTTGGAGAATTGGCTGATATCGAATTGAAGGGCAGGTTTAAGATCGTGAAGGTAACTGGAACTACACTTACTGACAATGAAATCAAGTCAAGAGTGTTAACTGCAATCAATGAATTCTTTGCAATTGACAACTGGGATTTCGGTGAGACATTCTACTTCACTGAATTGAGTGCTTACATTCATCAGCAATTGCCTGGTATTATTAGCAGCATCGTTATTGTGCCAGTTCAAACTAACAGCGTATTTGGAGATCTGTTCCAAATTACACCCGAAAGCAATGAATTGTTCATTCCAGACGTAACTCTTCGAGACATTGATATTGTCGACTCATTAAATTCACTATAAGGTAAATGCATGGCTAAAGACTACAGCGCCAATCCAACAGACGTAAAAAACTTCACATCAAGTGCTGAAACCACTCTACCTCAGAGCATTCAGGATTACAGTGAGTTTTTGCCTGCTATCAATCGCACTGAATCAATACAGCGTTTCTTTGGATCCACTGTCAACCAACTGTTGAGCAGCGGATCAACACAGAGCATTGATGCATATTGGGGTCGTTTGAGTGGGCGTAATTATAACCCAGGCGTAGAGCTGTTCAATGCAGAGACAGACGCGACACGTCTTAACTACCAATTCCAGCCTGGCGTCGTATCCAAAGTGGCGGGCAAAACCCAACAGACTGTTAGTTACATCAACTGGCTCAAGCGTATCGAAAGCCTGGGTGCAGACCTAGACAACCATGACCGTTTGTTTGCTGAGCCAGGTTATGTGCTTGACTTGCCAATTAACCCTGACATGTTCATCAACTACCGCAATTACTACTGGCTGGAAGGAAACATTCCACTGATTGAAATTGAAGCAACAGTGGACGATCCTATTGACATTGACACCATTACACAGGTATCTCATTACACGACGCCAGTCCTAGGAAACTATCGCTCTGTCGAGTTCGTAACTGGTTTGCGTGTCAAATTTACTGGGCCATATGTAACTAGCACTAGTGGAGATTATTCTGCAGATGCTATCTACTACGTGGAAAACGTAGGCGGCCGTGGTGGGATTCGTCTGGTGGAAATTGTCAGTTCTGCTGGAGCCAACCTATTCCCGCCAACAACACCTTACCTAATCGAAGCACGTGAAGGATGGGATACTGTTGATTGGGATACTACTCCTTGGGATGGCACTGCTCTGTTCGAAGAATACAACGTGTTAACCAACGAAACACGTCAAGATTTAGCCCTCAACAAGAGCTATATTGTTATGCAGCGTTGGGCTCGTGACAAGAACGCATGGGCACGTTCCAACCGTTGGTTCTCTGTCCATGCATTGCGTGTCGCAACTGCATATAACGATCTTGAGCTCGAAGCATATCTCAACGTCCGCACTCGTGCTGACAGACCAATCATTGAATTCCGTGCCAACATGGAGCTCTACAATACTTGCAAGAATTTTGTAGAGCTCGTAGACTACGTTATCAGCTTGGACCAAGTTACTGCATTGCTGTCAGGCGTGCCAGAATTCCTAGTTGACAGTGAAAACGCATTGCAAAATGGCGACATCATTCTTGTGGCCAAGGAGCAAAAGGGTGGCATTGAAATCATTGAATACAACCAAGACTTCAACAACGACTTTGACTCTGGTGAGACTGCTAGCGGCCCATTCAGCAGCGCATTCAGTGGCTCATACAGCACTGGTGTTCAGACTACCTACTATGAGGAAGCGTTCATTGTTGATGGTGTAGGCACAAACATCACCCTGATCCCGTATGCATCATATAATGAAGATGACTACGTCATTGTCGCAAAGGGAACTGAGAAGGGCGCAATCTACGGATTCAAGGATGGTGTATGGGGAGTTGATCAGAACAAAGATACTCGTGGCACTGCGCCACTTTTTAACCTATACACCCAATTCCGTGAGCCCATTGAGGACTTTGAAAACAATGACTTCTTGGGAGACAAGATCTTTGAATATCGCATCAACAGTGCCGGTGCATTTGACCGTGAGTTGGGGCTGAATCCATCCTTCTCAGATCAAGGGTCCTTTAGCAATTATGCCTTTGATTGGTCACTGAGCAACAATCGTTACAGCAAGAATGTAACAGTTGACTCACGTGAAGAGATTCAAGGGTATTACTACTGGCGTGATTGGGTTGAAGAAGAATACTACAACGGCTGGTCCAACATTCGTGGTGGGCAACGTGTCCCGGTCATTCAGACTGCAATCTGCGATGGGGTAACACAGCCTGAATTTGAACTGGGAACTGAGGCAATTCAGCGTCCAACTGAATTCACTGTGATACTTGAACAGGACAAATACCGTTGGTATGAACATAGCTACATTGATCGTCATTCTGTTGGATATGCAAACCCAGAATTTGTGTGGAAATACAATACCACATACACCATCAATGACTTGATCTCTGTTTCAGCGAGCAAGCTTGAATTTGTGGATCCATACGGCAACGTGGACGCGAACATCACAGTCAATGTGGTCAGCGATACCTTGGTTGAAGTCACTGTGAATTCTTCATACGCATACAGCACCGTGCTGTATAGAAACCAGTCTGATCCTACCAAGTCAGGTGAAATTCATCTGAGTGACAGTAACCAGAAGCGTGTGCGTCTGGTCCGTAACGGCTCGATCTTGTATGAAGACGTGGATTACACTATTACAGGATCTGTTGTTTCGGTAACAGTGCCTTGTGAAAAAGATGACGTAATTGAGCTGTCTTATATCGCTGATGCTGATCTGGACAATGCAGTTTACGACGTTGCGCCATCACATTTCTACAACAATTCAAACAAGCCATTCACACAGGCTGGATACGATGACCTAATCAATCACTTTGCTCGTCAACTTGGCGCAATGCCTGGCTTTGAGGGCAATATCCTTGGATTGAATAACTATCACCAGACTCTGCCATTGCTCACTTATGATGGCCTAATCCGCCAGCAAATCTTCAGCACTACGAATATTCAATACCTCCTGGACCAGGAGAATATCAATCCCATCCGTGCACTGAAGTCATTTGCTCGTGACTACTCAGATTTCAAGCGTTCGTTCCGCAACAAGGTTCGACAGCTATGGAATACCAATGAGTGGAACAACGTGTTTGAACTTGTTGACCGTGCATTGAGTGATATCAACATAGGCAAGAGCGGTGAATTCAAATATGCCAACAGTGATATGGCTTATTACAAATCATCCAAGAGCAAAGTCTACACTATAACTGATGCAACGCTTGCGTTCGCATTGCCAGATTTGATCAACAAGTATGGCGACGTTCAAAACCATGTTCAAATTTGGCTGAAAGAATGGGACACCGGGCTGGGTGATTACATTACTCGTCCGTTAACCAAAACTGTTGATTACGTAATAGATGGTCCTGATGTGATTTTAACCACCGCGGCACAACTTCCACCAGGCAACCCTCTTCTCAGTCAGACTCAGCTGTATTTGCGTTGGATTGATCATCGCCAATACAGCCATATTCCTTTCAGTGCAGTCAAATTGGGCTTTTTCAAACCCACGCAGGTTGAAGTGGTCGACGGAATACTGTATGGACACGATGGATCGACTTATGAACTAACTGGATCTGAACTGTTTGATATGAACAGTAGCGACTTCGACGTCGTCGGTGCTGCAATGTGGGATTATGAATTGCGGGTATTCAACAACTTGGTGAGCGACCACTTTGTTGACGATGACATGGGTCAAGACATGCGTGACTTCTACCCTAACCCAGTTAACGAATTTGCATACACAGTTGCAGATATGACCACACGTTTGGATGATTGGTATAACCGTTGGGCTAACCGTAACGACGTTGTTGAGATTGACGAATACGATTACGACGCTCTAGACGAATTCACATGGAATTACTCAACTGTATCTCCAAACCTAGGAAGCTGGCGTTCGTTGTATGTCTACAACTTTGGAACAGATCGACCTCACACACATCCATGGGAGATGCTAGGACACTTTGTAAAGCCACTGTGGTGGGATACATATTACTCTTGGACAGCTGGACCATTGCGTAACGCATTGCTGTTGGCATTGCAATACGGCATCACTGGAAACGCAATGACTCCGTTCTATGTTGACATTCGATATGCTCGTTCCAATTATGACTGGTTCTCTGATGTGCTGGTAACCAGTGATGGCACTGCTACATTGAATGGACCGGTGACTGCAAATGTGGTCGCTGCCCCTGCTCCTGTAGACGCAGCTAAGAACTTTGTATTTGGAGACTGGAGTGAGATCGAAAACCGTTGGCGCAAGAGCAGCGAATACTTGTTCGCACTCGCAGAAGTTTACCTACAGCTCAAGCCATACAGGACTCATGAGTCGTTCTGGACCTTGGATCGTTGGAAGATAAACCGTAACGTAACACAAGAGCAATGGATTGATCCGCAGACAGGAAATCGCACACACATCACCGAGTTGCACAATCAGTTGATCACTGATGGTGTAATCACCAAGATCAGAGTAACAGATGACGGATCTGGCTACTCTTACCTCAATTTGGTCTTTGTTGAAAATCCTGTGCCAGTTTACACTGCCTCAGCTACAGCATATACCAATGCCGGATCTGTTGTAGGAGTGGCTGTGACCAATCCTGGACGAGGATATAACAAGGACCCTAATGTTGCTTTGGCTGGTCCAGTAGCATCTTCTGGTGTTGAACTAGAATACACAGTTGATTTTGAGTTTGTCGCAACTCATCTAGGCTTTAACGCACTGCCTTCGGAAGAATATCGTGTGAACACTGTATATACAAATGACCTAGCAGAAGCCATCAGTGGTCTTGATACCAACTACATGCTGCATGTTGGTGGATACACTGATAAGCGCATCCTCAACATCGAGATCGACGGCGACTATCAGAGCGGACTTGTCCGTATTCCTGAAAGCAGCTATGACATCATCATTGATCGCAATGCGCCAAATCAGATTGTGTTCTACTCGGGCGTCAAGATCGAGAAGCTGGAAGGCATTGGTTACCGTGTTGATGGCTACAACCTTGACAGCAAGTTCTTCACGTTCCTGCGCCCATCGACAGGCGGCAAGAGTGTGGCAGTAACAATTGGTAACACCACAGTCACCAAACACCTTAACTGGCGCAACGAGTTGAGCAGAATTCCATATCGCTCAACTATCACCAAGCGTCAGGAACTCTACCAGTTCTTGCTGGGCCTCGGCAAATACTATGAGTCTGTTGGATTCGCCGTATACGAGCAGTGGGAAGCGGAGGCCCGCGCCGCCGTTGAATGGGCACTGAGTTCTTCAACAGAGCCGCTATACGTTAACGGTATCGCTGACACTATCGTATTCCGTCAAGGAACACAGGGCATGGCGCAAACTGTTGATGTCAACTATGACGGTGTCCCTAACGTTCTGGACCAAAACTACAAAGCAATCCGTCGCAATGAATTGCTCGTGCTTCGTGATGAGGACCAAACCGAATACTCATTGAAGAACGGCGAAGACCGCATCTATGGATTGGGCGTTCGTGTTGCTGAATTTGAGCACATTATTACGATTGACAATGTGACCACATTCAACGATCCAATCTACCAGCCAGAAATCGGTATTGGACAGACCCGCGTAAGGCTGTTGGGAGAAAAGACTCGCAACTGGAATGGACGCATTGAAGCACCAGGCTATATCGTTCGTAACAACGGGCTTATCCTTAACATTGAAAGCAGTGTGCGTGAACTAGAGCGTGATTGGGTATCTGCTGAAAGCAAAGCACTTGAGAGATTGACTCGTCAAACTATCGGTTACAACGTGGGCTACAGCAAACCAACCTACATGACCAACACCTTCATTGGTGATTTGGCTGCATACCGTTTTGAAAAGGGAGAACGAAAATACAAAGGGACTGCAAATGCTATTGCAGCGATGTCTCGTAACAAGAACATCTTTGGCAACGAATTCGCCCATGAATTGTATGAAGAATGGATGGTTCGTCTCGGAGACTATGGAGACAAAAGCGAACGCAATCCTCTGCAATTTGCAATTGACCCTAATAAGATCAAGAGCGATCCACAACATTTCCGTTTCAACGAACAATTCGTAAGTGACAAGATTGACGACTTGATTATCGATATACACAAAGGAGCGGCTGATGCTGTGAGTGGAAATTACAGCAATCCATTCCGTGTTTACGACGTATTGCGTTTGGACAACACTAGTATTCAATCACTCGAAGAATACCAGTCATTCACTCGTGATGCTGGATTGCCACTTGTGGACGAGATCGATTACTTCTTGGCTACCATTGACGATGTCGACGAAATCTATAACCCAACTGAAGAATATGCACGTATTCCTAACTGGAATTCATCAGCTGCTTATGTGCAGGGTGACATGGTTCGTCGTTACGGATACGTTTACCGACTGTTGATTGGCTCGACCGGTTTGACCAATTTGACTAGTGAAATCATTGTGCGCGGAACGCAGGTATTCCCACAGGTCGCAAATGGTTTGACATTTATCGCCAATGGACAAACTGTCACTTTTGCCAAAACCAACACTTCAGTAACATATGCACCAATTGTGCTAGATGGTTCAGTAAGCTTGCCGTCAGTGCCATCTGGTGATACATTGGTAATTGACGGTGTCAACGTTAACTTTATCAAAACTGCAACCACTGTCACCTACGGAGACATTGAGATTGTCGGCAACGTGACCAATCCTGCGATTGTAAACAGTGCAGGATACACACTGACAATTGGCTATGCAAACAACGATACAGTGCCACTCACTGTGGTCACTGTGAACTTTAATGAACTTGATCCCGTCCTTACAGCGCAAACAATCTGGATCAATGCTCTGACTGATGCTGGTGCTACCGCTCCGACAACTGAAGCAAGCTCACGCATCAGTGCATTGGCTGCATTGCAGACGGCCTACGTGGGCGTCAACGGCACAAGTGCATGGGAAACCTTCATTGACAACTATTACGATGGATCAGTATCGCCTGGACGTTATGTTAACCCACAATACCTAGGTGCGCAAGTGTCGGCTAACCCAGGCGCTGCATGGGAGACAGCAGCACGAGCACTCATCAACCTTGATCTGGCACTTATCACAGATATCGGCGGTGCACATTCAGAGACTGAGAGCACTATGGTTTCTGGTGTGCTTACTAATGCAACAACCTTCAATACTGCTCGCAATGCGATTAACACTTTGTTGGATTTCGCAACGACTGCAACTGACAACAATGAAAACCTACAGGACTTCCGTAACTTTGTCGAGGCAAATGGTGCAACCACTATTGCTAACGGTCAGCAAATTTCCGTCAGCAATCCGCTTAACTATGTCACTGATGACGTGACTGCTATCGCTAACAAGATTTCAGATGCTCTTGCAGCGGCGGCTGCCCCACCTACAATTGGTGTTTCGCCTGCAGGAAACGTGATCACATTGTCTCGTGTTGACAATGAAGAGGGATACCGTTTGGGCGTAAGCACCAATGTTGACCTAGGATTCATTGCAGGCGATAACGATGTTGAGACACAGGGGACCACTGCAACTGGCCCAGTTAACTTGTCACTGGCTGAGGCAGTCACCGCTATCAACAACGCAAACATCACTGGTGTTACTGCACAAACAAATGGAACAGTGATCCGTATCACTAGCGTCAATCAATCGCTTCTGATTGGTAGCAGCACGGCAAACAACGACCTAGGCATCAACGCTGGTAATTACAATGCAGTTGCTTCAACAGCCACCGTTCCAGTTGACTTGTCAATTGGCGATGTTGTGACTCAAATCAATGCAGCCAACATTGAAAACCTCACTGCATCACAGGTCTCTGGTGTATTGTTGATAACATACGCGGGTGATGACCTGACCATCGGCGCCGGCACTGCTAATGAAGAAATTGGTTTGACCGCAGCCACATACGAGTCAAGACCAGCACAAGTTCAAAACGTGTTCAATTCAGATGACTGGGCAGTCGTCCAGGATCCTGCACATTTCAACATTTGGACCATTGACAACATTGGATCTAACCCATTGGCACCAGCCACAACGACAAACCGTTATGATGTATACCAGACTCTGGACTTCAACATCGGAGTCTTGGAAATCTGTGCTGGCGAAGAACGTGGAGATGATGCATTGGTTAAGACTGATGCTCCACACAATTTGGAAGAAGGTGACTATGTCCTTATCGTCAACTCAACTTGTGTGCCAAGCGTGGATGGAATTCACCGAGTAATTGGATTGCTTGACGACAGTGCGTTTTTCATCGATCGTTACATTGAAGAAAAAGGCTACACTGGCAAGATGTTCCCAGTAAGATCGGTTCGTTTCCCTAACACCACAGTTGCACAGGCAGCGATGACCAACCCAGACTATGTTCAGGGATCGGCTGGTCTTCGTGACGGCGATTATGTATACGTTGACGAAGTCCTTGACAATAACAGCAACTCATTGGGTTACGGTGCGGTATATCGTGTCCGTAGAACAAATGATGGGGCTGGTCTTGTCCTTGTGCGTAACGAAAATGGCAAAACTGATAACAGCCGTCTACGCAACGGCGTTCTCTACAGCGCCAACACTGGAAAAACTGTGATCGACTTTGAAGTTTACGACCCGCTCAAAGGAATCATCCCAGGCATCGCAGACCGTGAAATTGATATCCGTAGCGATACTGATCTCGCATACTACAATAACACAACTGACCCAGGGTTGTCAGTGAGCTCACGCAATGCGTGGGGACAAGAACGTGTGGGCACAGTATGGTGGGATTTGAGCAAAGCAATCTACCTCAACTATGACCAGAGCACACCAGAATATCGCCAGCAGCATTGGGGTGAATTGTTTCCAACAGCAAGTATTGAGGTTTACGAATGGACTAAGAGTCCGGTAACACCTGACCAATACGTCAGTATTGTTCGAGCAAACACCGTCATTGACGGCGTTGAACTGACAGGTGTCCCATATTCAGTTGTAGATCAATATGGTGAAGATCAATATTACTGGAGCGAAGAAGTAGAGCTCAATCCAAATACCAACCAGGTTGAAACTTACTTCTACTTCTGGGTCAAGAACAAGACTACAACTCCTAACATTGACCGCGAATACTCAGTCGCACAATTGGCTGACATTATTCGTGAGCCAAACGTGCAGAACATTGACTGGATTGCGGCGACCAGCGAAAACACCTTGCTGGTAAGCAGCTTGGGTCGTGCAACTGGATATGACGACTTGGTCATGAAGGTAAACTTTGATTCTAACCCTAACGACTACCACCAGGAATTCCTGTTGCTGGCAGAAAACGATCCAGCAACTGTTATTCCTGAATGGCTGCACATTAGCCTACGTGATAGCTTGGCAGGATTCACTCAGACCACTGCGGTATATGAATACGATGAATGGAGTTCAACCACAACCTACTCGCCAGGCCGAGTGGTGTTGAGTGGCACAGGCAAATACTACAGTGCACACACTGAATCCTTGAACGTAAACCCAGATGCGGGTAACGGCAAGGATTACTGGACTCAGCTTGAATTCATCAGTAACAACCCTGATGGATTGTATGGTGGTGTGGGCACAGTGCTGGTAAGCGAGCCCAAGAATATTCCAGACTTGGATCTACATCCGCTTGTGCGATATGGTATCGAAACACGGCCACACCAGACCTGGTTCAAGGACCTTACGGCAGCACGTCGTGTTGCGGTGGACAAGATCAATGATCAGCTCAAAGCTATCAATCTGGTTGACAGCGACATTCCTTGGAGAGAAGAATTTGAACGCACCTTCACTGTGGGCGCTCTTGAATACGATGTTCGTGATTACTGGAATTTCAGTGATTGGGCTCAGGAAGGATTCATGTATGATGAAGGAGTAGGCGACTACTTCGTTGAAACTGTCGCAGAGCTAAATGCACTCAACCCAACTGAGGGTGAGTATGCACACGTTTCCACCAGCAACGATACGGATTCACGTAACCGCATTCAGGTCATGCAGTATGTTGATGGCGAATGGGTCCTTGTATACAAGGAAAATGCAACGATCCAATTCAGCACATTGCTATGGGACTCAACTGAAGCTGGCCATGGATGGGACATAGTTGGTTGGGATACTGACGAATGGGACAAGAGCTCAAGTGCTGTTATGGTAGAGATTTTCGACAGCTTCTACTACCGTATCTGGGCTGAAGAGCGTGTCGGGTTGTATGATGATCTTTGGCTGCACCTTGCCAAGCATGTATTGCATGAACAAAAAGAAGTGGACTGGATCTTTAAGAGCAGCTATTTCAAAGTGATTGCTAACGATGTGCTTGAAAAGCAATACAACAAATACTTCACAGAGAACGTGGATGAATTCTTCAACTACATTGACGAAGTCAAACCATTCCGCAGCAAGATGCGCGAAGCAATTGTTCGTAAAGTGGCTGATGATGACGCATCAATCACTCCTGAGGATACGATCGAGATCCGCGTCCAGACCAATGCGTTGCTGTCATTCTCAAGTGACACTGATGAGCAGAATGGTCAAAAGATTTACGATCCGTTCACACGTTCATTCCGTCTGACAGTTGGGCGCGATGGAGTTAACTTCTCCAGCCAGATCGTTGACGACAACAAGGTATTGTTGGGCATCAACATTGGCCCAGAGGATACTATCATTCCGTTCCTTAACAATGGTGTCGGAACGCTGCCTGCATCAGGTGCGTTCTGGATCAACGGTGAGAGAATCGAATACACTGGACAAACCAACGTGTCAACCAGCGGAATTGGTTCAGGATTTAGCAGTGGCTTCAGCACTGGCTTCAGTGGCGTAACATTACTGACTGGTATCACTCGTGGCACACAAGGCACCTTTGCTCGTGCACATCGTTATGCTGACATCATGGAAGGCGAAATTGCGCTAACTGAAAATGCAAGCTTGAGCACTTATGCAAACACCATCACTCCAGCCTGGAATGAGCTAGGTGATGGATTGCTAGACACTGACAATGCAAATACAAACGGTGCAGCGATTCGCGGAACCACACTGGCCATCACCAACATCAGTGCCACCAATCCGGCTGTGGTAACAGTAGCAGATACCAGCACATTGTCAACTGGAATGCGTGTGGGGATCCAAAATGTGGTTGGCATGACTGAGGTGAACGATCGTGGATTTACCATCACTGTTCTAAACGGCACAACGTTTGAACTTGATGATGAAGATGCGACAGGCCACACTGCATATACTTCTGGCGGAACCATTGATAATGGAGACCTGTTTGGAACCATTGAGCCATATGGTAACGTTCTGTATGCACAGTGGTTGGCACAACAAGAAACAGTAAGTGCAATTGAGCAATTCCAACATGAACTGGAAGAGCTTATTGAAGTCTACTGGACTCAACTCTACTCCTTGCCAAACATTGATACTACACTAATCACCGTGGACACAATAGATTACACTGTGGACGGCACTAAGGCGACATGAGCTAAATACTAGAAACCAAGGAACAACGATGGCTGTAAACACGATTCAAGAACTGATAGGATTGCTAAATCAAATTGACACTGACGCAACAGTGCTCGCGGCGATTGTCAATGATTCAGCCACTGCAACTGCTAACGGCCCAGGACCTGGATTGGTTACCACCCGCCTTGGTAACAACGTGCGTAATGTGCAAAAGGTAATTGCGGATATCGAGAATAACATCATTTCCGGTATCCGTCCAAACATTCAAGATGAAGGTGCAACCATTGTTGATTCTCCAGATGGAATCAACTTTGTGGGTTCATCAGTCACAGTGACTGATGTCAGTGGCGTCGCAACAGTTACTATCGCTGATCCATCAGTAAGCAAGTCAGGCACACCAGTTGATAATCAGGTTGCTGTTTGGACTGGTAACGGACCAATCGAGGGCAACTCAACACTCACTTTTGATGGTGCAGTTCTCACAGTGAATGCGCCCAGTGCGCCCAGCTTGAACATTACCGACAGCAATGACGCAACCACTTTGTTGGCAACCATCATCAACCCTGGCACACCAGTTGCAATCATCGGCACCACTACTGCTCATGCACTACGTTTCCAGACCAGCAACACACCAAGGGTGAGCATCACTCCTGCAGGACTTGTGGGTATCGGAACCAACAACCCGTCGCAGCTTCTGACATTAGAAGCCGAAACCCCTGTTATTCGGTTGAATGACCTCTCATCTACCAATGCAGGCGAAATTTACACTGACAACTCAAGGCTGGTAATTGCGGCTGATGTGGACAACTTGGTATCATCAACTGAAATTTCATTTGCACTTGATGGCGCAGAAGTAATGAAACTGTTTGATAGCAATCTAATATTAACCAATAACGGATACGTGCAAGCCACAAAACGAATTAATGCGCAAATTGGCGCATCATATACTTTGGCCCTAGAGGATACTAACGGTATTGTAACAATGGACAATGGCAGTGCGAACACTGTGGTCATCGACCCAGTTAGCACTACAGCCTACCCAGTAGGTTACGTCGTAGAAGTCATCCAACTTGGCACTGGTGCGACCACAATTGATGCTGGAGTTGGGGTTACATTGAACGGTGTATCGGCTGGAAACGGAACACTAACTGCACAATATGATGTGGTGCGATTGAGACATATTGCACCTGACGTCTGGATTGTTAGCGGTAATATTGGAGCAATTGCATAATGGCAAGAGAGATTATTAACGTAGGGGCAGTAGCTAATGATGGTTCTGGTGACCCATTGCGCAATGCAATGGTCAAAGTCAACAACATGACACTGGAACTGTATACTGCATTAGGCGATGGTTCGCTACTCAATGCTTATGTGTCCTCTGTAGGTATTCCTGCTAGCACACAATTGGCAATATGGAGTAACAACACAGAAATTGCAGGCGCTGTCAACCTAACATTTGATGATACTGTAGGCAAGCTGACGGTAGCGGGGTCCTTACCAGCCCTAGCAATTACTGACACTGGGATCCTTGGAAGCCATGAAATTTACACGTCTGCCACTGGCTTGGTAATTTCAGCAGATCGCGACAGTTTGGATGCAGCATCGTATATTTCACTCGAAGTAGACGGCGGTGCAGCCATTCATATTACTGACCAGCAATACGTAGGCATTGGCACATCAGTCCCCACTGTATCACTAGATGTAAATGGCCTAGTAAGAACTCGCCCAGTTTTGGTATCAGCTCTGCCGCTAGCAAACGCGGCAGGTGCGGGTGCCAGGGCGTTTGTGACCGATGCGGATTCTCTGGTGTTCAATGCTGTGGCAGTGGGCGGCAGCACAAATGCAGTGCCGGTATTTTCAGACGGAACTGATTGGCGGATTGGATAAGGGAACGACATGACACAGGTAAGCAGAACGCAATTCAAGCTGGACACAGCCACTCTCTATCCAGACAACACCTCTGGGTTAATTTCACCAGCTGATTTGAGAGCACAAATCGACAACATAGCGGATTCATCTCCGTTCATAGTTACACAAAAGACCAGCGCACCAACGTCAAACGACGACAGTGTGGGCAACGGAGGTAACGGATCATTTGGTGTGGGCGATATCTGGATTGACGAAGCCAACCAAAACATTTACGTGTGTGTTGATGATACAGCATTGACGGCAATGTGGGCCACCGTGGGTGGAGACCTAGTTGTCACTCGTTCAGGCACCACTGCAACCAACCAAATTGCAACTTGGGCAAACGGTGTAGAAGTTCAAGGCGCTAGTGATTTTACTTACGCAACTGGCAAGTTGACGATAAACGCTACCACCCCTGTATTTGAAATGGATGACAGCAATGCCACTGTTGACAATCAGCGTTGGTGGACCTGGATTGATGGCGGTGTATACAAAGTGCAAGCTCTAACTGATGCTGGAATCGGTGGAACCAGCTTGCTTCAAGTCACTAGAACTGGCAACGCAGTAGGCGCACTAGAACTAACCACTGCGGGAGTAGTGCGAACCAGCCTCCGCCAGAATAACTTGTTATTTTCTCAAGAAAATTCGACGATTGCTACAACCACCAACCATGATTTGATCCTGGGTGTAAACAACCAAGCCCGCTTGATCATTGACAACAGTGGGAAGATGGCAGTCAACGGACTCGGTGCTGCCACAATATCTTTCAACATAGGAAACAGCAACCTAACCAGTGGTGACGCTGATATCAAAATAGGTAATGCTAGAACCAGTGATGGCGCGTCGTTTCTTGACTTTATCACTGATCCTTCAGTGTATCCAGAATATGGACTTAGATTGTGGAAGGACGCAGGAGAAAACTCTGCTAGCCAATTGATTCATCGTGGCCTAGGAAATCTAGAAATCTTGACCACTGAAGCTGCTAACATCGTGCTGTCTACCACCGGCCAGCCTGCCTTGACAATTGATCCATCACAGGCAGCGTCGTTTGCTGGTGCAGTTGATGTCGCAGGTGATGTGAGCGTGTCCAAGCTAGCACCTTCACTTAGCTTGATCGACACCACCAACAGCATCATAGTCAATACCACTGCAATTAACCCTGGCACTCCAGTGGCATTGTTTGGAACAGACACTGCCCATGAGTTGCGCTTCAAAACCGATGGCGCTTCCAGGATGGCAATCAGCAGCACAGGCAACGTGGGCATAGGAACTAACAACCCAAGTGGTGCTAACTTGGTTATCAACGGCGAAACCCCGCGCCTACGTTTCAATGACGTAAGTGCAGCCAACGTGGGCGACACTGAAGTTGGTGATGCGGCTTGGCTATTCCAACTTGATGACGGTAACTCTGTAGCCAACTCGCGCTATGAATTTGAAATTGACGGCACGTTGGAAATGACGCTGAATAGCACAGCCCTGCTTTTGCCTAATTCATACATCACTGCAATCAAGCAAATCAATGCACAGACTGGCACAACATATACATTGGCGCTGACTGATGTCAATGCTAGGGTCACAATGAACAATGCGGCCGCCAACACACTAACTATTCCTACGAATGCCACAGTGGCATTCCCAGTAGGGACTGAAATCCGTATCCTGCAAATTGGTGCAGGTGCCACTAGCATCGATGCAGATGTTGGTGTAACACTAAATGGCATCTCAGGTGGAATTGGTGCAATGAGCGGTGCAGGGCAATACACCGACATCATCAAGGTTGGCACCAACACTTGGTGGGCAGTAGGCGATATTGGCGCGGTGGCATAAGAGGATAGAACATGACACAACTTACAAAAGCAGAATTTGATATTCAAACTGTAGTGCTATTTCCAACCAATGGTGTTGGTGCAATTAGCGCATTAGACCTTAGGACACAGATTAACAACATTTCTGACAGTGTTCCATTCAAGCGGACAGGCAATGCATCCGCACCAACAGCTGATGATGATGTCGACAATAACAGTGGCAATGGCGCAGTTGAGATTGGTGATATATGGATTGACGAGACTAATGATCAGGCATATGTTTGTGTGGACAATACGGCATTCAATGCAGTATGGTTGGGGATTACCAGTGGCGGTCTAGGAAGCTCTGTAGTGCCTTATGATTTCAACTTCCGGTTCTCATCTACGCCTACATCTAGTCAATACATCAACAAGTTTATGGTCCCACGTCAAGTAACTTTTGGCGCCGATTTGATTGATTCTTATGGATACATTGGCACGAACCCAACTAGCAGTTTTGTAATGGAGATCGGAATTGTTGATCCTGAGGCGTTTGCACCGTTTGGAACTGTTACTATAGATACCTTTGGGGCATTTACATTTACCACGACCAATGGGTTCGCAATACTTGTAAACCCTGGCACTTTGATTGGACTAAGAGCTCCTGCTATTGTTGATGCCACTGCGGCAGATATGACGGTGGTTATTGCTGCTTCGACTCCGTCATTGTGATGGTAAATCATGCAGGATAAATATTACAATAAGGAATGATCAATGACACAAATTAGTAGCAACCAATTCAAATCTCTAACAGCGTCATTGTATGCTGATAACACTTCTGGTGAAATTGGTGCTAATGACCTAAGAACTCAAATGAATAACATCGCCGACAGCGCGGTGTTTAAATCAACAGGAAAAACGGCTAACCCAACTGTAAACGATGACGCTAACAATACGAGCGGAAACGGTGCATTTCAAATTGGCGACGTATGGGTCAATGAGACCACCAATCGTGCCTATATGTGCATGGATTCTGCTACTGGTGCTGCAATTTGGACAGAGATCACATACACTGACCCTGGCGCTTTGAGCGCCACTTCTGCTCCTGCCCCAGGAGAGATTGCTGTATGGGTCAACGGCAATACACTACGTGGCTTTCCAGAACTGAAATGGAACGAATCCATCAACACCTTGGAGCTCTTTGGCAACCTAACAATTTCCGGTCCTATCAATGGACGTGATCCTGTAGCAGACGGCGTCAAACTTGACGGTATTCCATCGGACGCAATCAACAAAATCACTACAGTGAATGACAATGTAGATGGGTCGACAGCGGTGTATGACACCACGGTATTGCAAGTATCAACTGGTGACGGGCTAGCACTAAGCAATCCAACCACTGGCATCGCCAGATTGGAAATACGAAACAACGATATCACAGCTGATACATCCGACAGAACATTGGTCTCAACTGATAACTTTTCGTTCATTACCAATCGAGGCGCTTCTAGCACGGTGCGTTGGACATTGCCGGTCACATCTGCTTTGCAAAGCACGCCACGATTGGTAGCCATCTTCTTCAAGAGTGCAAACCAGACTATGGAAATAGTAGGGGCAAACACAGTTACAGTCAACGGCGTGACTGAGTCTGGTGGTGCGGAGTCATTGGTAACAATTTGCCCTACACTTTACAACAGCTTTGCCTATGTGTTTTACGGTGGTATCACCAATACTTATTATGTAGTGCAAAGTAGTAATGTAAACAAGCTTGGCACCACTGTTGATAACCAGCTAGCTATCTGGTCAGGCGACGGCTTGCTAGAAGGGGACGCTGCCCTTACTTGGGGCGGTTCAATTTTTGATGTTGATGGAGAAGTCAAGAGCCTATTGCAATTCAATGCTCAAACTGGCGCATCATACACTCCAGTTCTACTAGACCGTAATCGTGTAATCACTATGAACAATGCTGGTGCTAACAGTGTGCTTATCCCTGCAGATGTTGACTTAGAATTCCCCGTCGGAACCTACATACGAGTAATTCAAATTGGTGCAGGGACCACCAGCATTGACGCTGATCCAGCCGTAACCCTTAACGGGGTGGCGGGCGGTATAGGAGCAATTACAGCCCAATGGGATGAAGTCCGTCTCTACAAAGCGGCTGCCGATACCTGGTATGTGACTGGTGACATCGGAACGGTTGCGTAACGCAATGGTTTTTCATGCCATAAATACACGAACAGAACGGGTTTGAACAGTGGATCATATGAAAATACATGTTGAAGGTCACGTCCTTATCAGAGATCCTGATACGGGTGAAGTGATCATCAATCGTCGCAATGCTATTCATCGTGAAAACATGAGCTTTGCTATTGCCAGTGCATTATCTAATACGCTTGGCATTAATGAAAATGCTGGGTTTATTCAATCCATGGCTTTCGGCAATGGCGGGGTGGTGGTAGATGGAAGCGGAAACGTTTTATATAACACTGTCAACGTCAGCGACATTTCAGACGAACTCTACAATCGTGTCTATACAAAGACAGTAGATTTTTCGGTCGGTGAGGATGCTGAAAACAATACAACGGTAGTTCATACCGGTGGGACGACCTACAGTGATGTAGTAATTACGTGCACATTAGACTACAGTGAGCCCAATGGGCAAGATCCATACGATGACACTGGCGCCCAAGAGGGTGAGTTTGTTTTCGATGAAATTGGTCTAGTGTCACAACAAGGTAGATTGCTAACGCATCTTATCTTTCACCCGGTCCAAAAATCGGCCAACAGAAAGATTCAAGTGGTCTACACTGTAAGAATTTCAATAGGATAATCAATGGCATATACAGTTGATTTTACAGACGGAACCAAATCGGCAATTACTGTTGTTAACAGTGCAGTGAACACCACGACCAACATTGGCTTGGTTGGACAGGGCTACAAAAACTATGGTGAGGTCCAAGCTGAAAACTTTTTGCATTTGCTGGAGAACTTCGCGAGTGGTTCCGCGCCAAGTAAGCCAGTAGAAGGTCAGCTTTGGTATGACTCAGCTAACAACCAACTAAAATACTTTGACGACACGGTAAGCAATTCAGGTAACTGGAAGCCAGTTGCCAGCATGAGTGTTCAGAGCAACGCGCCAACTTCAGTAGGTGAAACTGATGGCCATTTTTGGCTAGACAGCGACACAGGTGTGTTGTATCTTTACTATAATGGAAGCTGGATTGCCATCAATGACGTAGCAGGCGACACCCGTGTGGTGACTCGCACACGTTATGACACCAGCGACGTAACACACCGAACTGTAGAAGTAATCGTCAATGGAGAAATTGTAAGCATCACCACAAGTGATGCCACTGCATGGCAGCCACAAAACTCAGGTCCCAACACCGAGTATTTGGAAAATGGCACTACCTTGCTTAACACGCAATTCTCTACTCTAGCACGTGGCGTAAACCTTAACCAATCATCTGGATATTTTTTCTCCGGAACTGCTACAACCGCACTATACGCTGACCTTGCAGAACGCTATCATGCAGATGCAGTGTATCCATACGGCACAGTGGTCAAGATTGGCGGACCTAACGAAATCACTATCACTGATAGTGAGTTCTGCCCAGATGTGTTTGGTGTAATTTCAGAGAATCCTGCGTTTGCTATGAACAGTGGCGCTGGATTGGATAAAACTCATCCATACGTTGCACTTGCTGGTCGAATTCCAGTGAGGGTCGTCGGACGAGTAAATAAGGGTGATCGACTCGTTACATCCAGTGTCCCAGGTCACGCAATGGCCTGCGAAATTGGCCATGCATGGCAGTATGTAATTGGACGCGCTCTTGAAAGCAAAGTGAATGATGAACCTGGTATCATCGAGGTAGTAGTAGGAACAAAATAACGTGAACCTAGTAACTGGAGGACTGATTGAGATTGCTGACTACAACGCATTGGCGTTGGAGGTCAACCGTCTATTCAGCGATAACACCGTTGGCTTAGATTGGTCAAGCTCAAACATTATCCTCAACCGAACAGTTACTGGATCAACTCTTGTCGCAGGCACGCCAGTATCATTTGATGTATCGGGCTTGAACTTGGATTCAAGCCAATTTTTGGTAGTGGTAGTCAACACTGGCACAGGTTGGAGAACACTGCTACCAACAGTGAACTACACGGTGAACTATCTCCCCAATCCTGAGACCATTACCTTCACCACGTCCTACGCTATTTCATCGCAAATCAAAGTGTATCTGCGACAAGCCCACCGGTTTGGCTGGGGCCAACAAGCAAGTGTGTATCCGATCAGCGCAGGAAATCCTATTCTTGCTGATGAACAAACGTTGCAAGCATACTTAGAAGCAAACGTTAACAACCTAATCGACAAAACCAACATCATGGAGTTTCGGACCGACGGCCCAAGCTCATTGACTCGTGTGGCACAAGGTGCGCTGATCTATGCAACTGACAAGACGACAATTTCGTCAACAATTGCAGCTGATATTACCTCTGGTTCAAACTATTGGAAGAACAGCGAAGCAACTGTTCTCCCCAACGTCCTTTCATTCACGAGATCTGCACCTTGGACCACGCGCCTGACTGCCGCCACTCGTTGGTCATGGGACAGTTACAATGAAATGCGTTATTTCTTCAACACCGGAGGAGAAATTCGTGCTGCTATCGTAACATCAGGCAGTTCATTAAACCAAGGGTATGTTAACTGGAGCCAGGTCGCTAATGACATGGGAACTCTAGTGCTAAACTATGACACTGCTTTCCAGACTGGCATCAACGGCATCAGCAATAATATAGGACTGTATGAACTCACTGAGGATTACCAGACTATTTTTACCAGCGGTAGTCCGAGTGTTCCGGTAGACGACGAAGGCAACTTTGATGCTTATGCTGGATATAATGACCTTGTAATCGTATGGCAAGCTAGAATTGTAGAAGACGCGCCGTCGGCTGGCAAGATCAGTGTTGACGTTCGTGCAATTCTCGACGACCGCGCCTACTCGCAGACGTTTGACGGTAACATTTCATATCAGGCAGGCTACACTCGTGCAAACGATGTAACTGATAACTCAGCCGTGTTCTCAGTTGATGATTATCTGCCAACTATCGCTCAGCAAGAGAACTTCACTGTTAGCGGAACTACTCCGGCTCCAGCAGTCGTGGTGGCATCGCCAGCTGACGCTGTTGTTCCTAGCCTTGGCGATACACCTCTTGTTGATGGTCAGATTATTCCACCAGGTGAAGAGCCAGGAATTATCATTGACACTGGTGACGTGATCGTCAACATCAGTGTTGAAGTGATTGGAAATAATGGTGTGGTTCGTTACGACACAGGACAGGCAATCTATGTAGCACCAGGCGAATTGTTTGCTCCTACTGAGACATTGAGTCTAAACGGAAATGGTGCTGTGGGCCTTACTGCCCGTCTCAAGATTAGTTTCTCTCCAGAATACGACGTGAACGTAAGCACCAACGTTGCTAACGTTCGATTCAGAATTTCTGACATTGATGGTATTACACCAAACGAGCGTGTGGATTACGTTGCATACAATGCAAACAATGAAGAAGTGCCTATCGTATTCACCTTGGGATCAAACCTACGTCAATTAACACCCAACTCTATCACGGCAGTCGCAAACGCCCCGGGTAGTGGTGTCGGTGCAGCACAGCCAAACAACAGTTGCTTGGCAACCATTGCTGGCCCAGTTGCACGTATCGAATGTGTGTATTCAAACAGAAACGCTGGAAACCCCACACACACTGTTTGGCTGAGCGACATTGTGTTTACCACCATTCCTATCTAATTGATACTGTTGACAAACTGATCCAGTGCTGTTATACTCATTGAAATTACAGGAGTTTCTCTATGGATGAACGACTCGAAAAGGCACTAGCCTTCTCCAACTATCGTGCCACGATTGAAAACAGACGCAAATCAATTCGTCGTCGTTTTGAAACCATGCTAGTGGTTCACAAGAACAACGGCATGTTTCAAGCTGACCAGGACACTATTGCATTTGTGGATGCACTGATTCGTGAAGGGCACAATGATGCCGTCCTGATCGACGTAAAGCTCAACCCTATTGACATTGAAGATTTGAAGGCATTCAGGACTGAATTGTTTAGCGCCTACTTTGCTGCTACCAACGAGTATTCGACTGAAATGCGCAAGCTCGCCAAAGCCCGTGACGTCAAGAAAGCGATGGACTGGTGACAGACGGCGTTGTATTTTTTGCCTACAATACGGACCAGATCAACTATGTTAAGCTGGCCGCGCTAGCAGGACGGTATGTAAAGCGCCACCTGCCCGATCGCCCAGTCTGTTTGATAACTGACGGTGGCACGTGGGATTGGTTTCAGAGAACAGACAAGGGCAAAGCATACGCTGACTTGGCTTTTGACGAAGTGGTGCTTGTTGACAGTGGAAGCCGTGAGAACAAGCGCACTCATTATGATTCGCCCTGGCACAAATTTACAAGTGATTTCCGTAATGGAAACAAGCATAATGTGATTAAGTATACTCCGTATGACCAGACACTGTTGCTGGACGTAGACTATATTGTGCAGAATAATTCATTAGATTACGTGTTTGGCAGTGGACAAGGTGTTGCCTTGTTTCACAGGGCGGAAAGTTTGACTGGCTTGGCGCCTCCAATGTCTCAGCAATATCTTAGTGCGGGCGGTATTCCCATGCTATGGAGCACTGCTATCTATTTTGATCGCAACACGGACCTGGCCCAAATGTTTTTTGACACTTGGGCTCACGTTGCTGACAACTATGAGTTTTACCACTTCTTGTATGGCTTTCCGGACCACATGTATCGCACTGACTATTGCGTAAGTATTGCTGCACACATTTTGAACGGTATGGGCCCGGGAGACTTGATTTCTGATTTCCCACAACCTATGGTCAACATGAGTCAATTGGACGATATTGCTCGTATTACAGGGCCTGACGAATGGGATTACTTGGTCAGTGACCCCAAAGAAAATTGGCGCGTCACACTGACCAAAATTCGTGGTGAAAATGTGCACGTTATGAATAAGCGCAGTCTGGAACGAAAATATCAAGACATTATGAGCAGTTTGGATGGGGGCAACACATGACACAAGGCTATATTTTCCTTGGGGTGGACGATACCAACAGCGTGGTCAATATCACTAGCGCCTATGCACTCAGCATCAGCCTCAAGCTAGCAGATCCTACACGCGAAACTTGTGTCGTAGTGTCGTCTTTTCATGATGTGCCCAAGAAATACGAAGATGGATTTGACTACATTGTCGAGCTACCATTCAAAAGAACTGAAATCAATCACCGTGATGTGCTAATTGATTTCTGGCAATTGTATTATTGCACTCCATTCGATCAAACTCTGTTCATAGACACACAATCAATTGCGGTTGACAACGTAGATTCATTATGGGAGGTCGCAGATTTCGGATGTCTTGAATTTGCAAGTGCTCGTAATTTCCGTGGTGAACTAGACTACCATAACAGTCAATTTGACGTGCAACGAGCGAATACAATTGTTCCATTTGATAGTGGTATGATTTATTTTAGCAAAGATCTCGAGTCAAGCCAATTCTTCAAAGTGGCTGACCCTTATTTTAAGAATTGGCGCATAATATATCGTGACATGTTGAATGATACTAAGCCAATGGATTTTGATTTCACATTAATGGTTAATCTAATTGCAGGGCAATTGGGTATTCAGCCCATAAAACATGACCATTTTGATTACACTGATTTAACGATTAGTGTGTTGGGATCTGATTCAGAAACAACCCGGACAGATTGGATACGCACTCTCAATGTCTGGTATACAAAAGACGCTAAACTCAAAATAAACAATCACAGACAAAGTGGCATTGTTAGATACAACAGCCCTGAATTCATTACCAAAGAAATGCTAACTAAACTCAATGACCATTACCGCAACACCACGACAAAAATCCAAGCCTAATTACTTTGTCTATTACAATGATTGGACTGGCGAAATTGTATCTGTGGGGACGTCTCTTAGGTCGGATTCGCCAGCTACATACCTGCAGACTGATAATGTTATTGCATACAACATAATGCGTGGATTAGCTAGTGAGCAAGACTACATTGTAGTGGACGGTGCTGATGATCAAAAAACACTTGTAGGTAAATCAGAGTTTTTGCATCTTCGAAATCAAGAAGATCAGTTGTTTTTATTGCCACGGATTGCAACTCAACGTTGGGATATTCGAATCAGATTGTTTACCAAGAACAATAAGCTAATTATTGACGCGAATCAGAACAATATAAGCAAACTAGTGTCGCACAATGCTAGATCACGAATCAAATTGGATGCCAAAACGGCATTTGAGTTTTATCTGATTCGTGAAAATAACCCGGATCATTTGATTGAAGTCATAAGTGTGGATGCAGAAGAACTAATCAACAACGCTTATATGAGTCTGGACATCTCCCATCTAAGTCGTTATGCTAGCATGACTGACCTTGCATTTATGACTCGTCGTTATTTTGAGAACTACTATTTCGAGATTGTAGATGACTTGTTTGTCGATACTGATGAATCTAGAGAGAATGCTACAACCTGGCAGGTTGTGCAACCTCTGCCAGGCAGTCATATTGAGCTTGTGCAGCAAGGTAAATACATTACAGTCAACAGCCTAGTGTCCGCAGATCAACTGTTTGATGACGCAGGCTTGTGGAAAACACAATTGGAATTTTTTGTAGTCGGTGATACTCCAGATCATTACATGGGATCATTTTCCATTGATATATCGCGGTTGCGCATTGGACAATTAGAAAAGTATCAAGTTGACTTTGACATAGATCAGATAGATCTCATATATACGAATCCTAAATTGCGAGTAAGCAAAAGGAAGATGGAATGAAAATGACTCCTATTAACGAATTTGACATCGTGTTTATCAGCTACGATGAGCCAAATGCTGATGACAACTGGTATGACCTACTAGACAAGTGCCCATGGGCAGTGCGTAGCCATGGTGTCAAAGGCAGTGATGCAGCACACAAAGCAGCCGCCAGACTTTGCAACACCAGTCGCATCATCACTGTAGACGCAGACAATCAGGTCAACCCAGATTTCTTCAACTTGGAAATCGACCTCAGCCGTGTGGGTGATAATGATGTGATCAGCTGGGCAGCCAAGAATGAAATCAACGGATTGGTTTACGGTAACGGTGGCATCAAGTGTTGGCCTCGTCATGTGATTGAGTCCATGCGGACACATGAGGCCGCGCCAGCACATGACCGACGTGCACAGGTAGATTTCTGTTGGAACATCAACTATGTGCAGATGAACAACGTCTACTCGCACGTCTACAACAATGCCAGCCCGTTGCAAGCTTGGCGTGCTGGATTCCGTGAAGGGGTCAAGATGACCCTGTCTGACGGCGACGTCGTAGACCGTGAAGCAGTCAAGCGGGTGCATCGTAAAAACTATCAACGGTTGCTAGTATGGCAATCTGTTGGCGCTGACGTGCAGAATGGTCTATGGGCCATGTATGGTGCCCGTCTTGGATGTGCAATGACCAACTTGCGTCGTGATGAATGGGATTGGCGCAACGTGCGTGATTTTGAATGGCTTAACTCATACTGGACTGAAACAGTTGCTCCTACGTTCAAGGGATCAGACAGCTATGGTGAAGTTTGCGAAAAGACCGGCTACGTCTGGCGCGAGGATCTGCTTCGTGACCACATTCTCACATTGGGTGATGAACTGAGGACGCAGCTGGGTCTGGAGATCACAACACTTTCACCAGAGGCTAGCACATTTTTCAAAACAGTATACATCAACCCAGCCCGGGTCCATCCAATGGCGCGCGAAATGGACGTTGTAAATGAAATTGGATCCTAATGAAAAGCCTGGTCATTTCATTGATCCGATCTTTGGTAAAATCTGGTTAAAAGATACTGCTGGATTAGAGCAAACTGCGGATTTGCGTGGCAGGACCTGTTCCAAATTAACGACTTGGTTTGAAGTCGATAGCCAAGGACGTGCCTGGCTGTGCTGCCCAGGCTGGTTACCATACAGTATAGGAAACGTGTTAACGGAGTCTATCCATGACATCTGGCATGGAGAACGTGCGACTGCATTGCGCAACCAAATTATCACTGGAGACTGGCGTTATTGCCAGCACGCATTGTGCCCTTCAATTGTTTCTGACAACCTACCCTTTAAAGTATCAAACACTGTAAATGTTCCGGATTTACCAACGAAAATTAACTTTAGTAATGACGAGAGTTGTAATCTTGCTTGTCCATCCTGCAGAGTGCAGAAAATTATTTTCACCAATGGAGCAGAATATGAAAAACGAAAGCGAATTAATGATATTCTTGTCAAAGCCTTCTTGACTGAGCAAACAACACGCTATTTTGAGATCAATGTTACTGGTAGTGGTGACGCATTTGCTAGCAAGATCTTTAGAAACATGTTGTTTAACATCGATGGATCCCTATTTCCAAATTGTGTCATCAATCTGCAAACAAATGGCACATTGTTAAATCAGCGCAATTGGAATGCTATAAGCAAAATACATCAAAATTTGAAACTAATCAAGATCAGTTTTGATGCAGCCCATGAAAGCACATACAACAATATCAGGGTTCATGGAAAATGGAAACAATTGGTTGAGAATTGCAAGCAACTCGAGGACAAGAAAGGGATTCTTCCAAAACTATCCGTGCATTACGACTATGTAGTGCAAGCGGATAACTACCAAGAGATGACAGAGTTTGTGGAGTTTGTCAAGGAAAATTTTCCAACATTTGATGCCATTAACTTTTCGCTAGTAACGGATTGGGGGACTTGGTCCCCGGCTGTTTACGAGGAAAAATGCATATGGAAGCCATCACATCCTGAATTTGAAAAATTTCAGTCTGTGATTTCAGATCCGATGTTTACTGATCCAAAAATCAATATGGGGAATATACGTGTCAGAAATTGAAGACATGCGTTCAAAATTGAATGCACGAGGAGCCGGGTTTTGTCTGGCAAAGTGGACACAAGTAACCATGCACTTGGGGACTGGAATGATGCACAGTTGCCATCATCCTCCTCCACATCAAATTCCTCTGAATGAGCTGAACGCAGATGTTTCGGCACTGCACAATACCAACTACAAAAAAGAACAGCGCAAGCGGATGTTGAATGGTGAACGGCCATCTGAATGCTCACACTGTTGGAATATTGAAGACAATACCTCTAATTTTAGTGACCGCGTATACAAGAGTAATTCTGAATACAGTAAGCACCGATTCGACGAAATCGCAGCTCTCACTGGCGACGAAAATGTCTACCCTAGCTATCTTGAGGCAAGCTTTGGTAACGTATGCAACCTACGCTGCATTTACTGCAACCCAGACTTCAGTTCACGGTGGGACGAGGAAATACGGCGCCATGGCCCCTATCAGGTAGCGGGCGAGGAACACCAATATCCAGCCCAACCTCAGGACACCAATGCCTATTTTGACGCATTTTGGAAATGGCTACCGGCAGCATTGCCACATCTGTCGGTCCTCAGACTGACAGGTGGCGAGCCTGTTTCCAACAAAAACATCTTCCAGCTAATCGACTACATCTTGGAGTATGCAAATTCCAGTCTTGAAGTAGGAATAAATACCCACGGCAGTCATGACACCAAACTTTGGAACAAATTTCTACAGCAAGTGAAACGACTGACTGCCGCTGGTCATCGTGTCATTGTGTTTTTAAGTGCTGAAGGGACTGGCGAGCAGTCGCAATATAACCGTTACGGTTCCAAATGGGATACAGTTGCGCGCAATTGCACGGATTTGTTAAGCAACACTGATGTATCATTGACATTCATGTCAACCTATAACATAATGAGCGTTTACACGTTTACTGACTTCTTGTCCTATGTGGCGTCATTAAAACAGCAGTATGGCAACGAGAGAGTCACTGTGGATACTTCCAAGTTGGATACGCCTGAGTTTATGGACTACCGGCTGTTACCAGAACCAATGCTAGTGCAGCACTTGGACAGCCATATTGAGGTCATTGTGAATTCAGCTGGTGCTTTCAACCTGTGGGAAACCAACAAGATACTGCGACTTAGAGAATTGGTTGGCACCCAGCCTGTAGGCAAGAACTTAATGCAAAAGTTGCATGACTATGTGACAGAATATGACCGCCGCAGAAAAACTACCTTCGCTGATGTTTTTGGCGATTTAGCAAGAGATATTGGATATACAGATGAGTGAATTTCAAACAAACGATGACGGCTACATTGCGCCTTCAGACCACAATATCACAGCAATAAAAAATAAGCTGAATGCAATTGGCTCTGGATTTTGTTTGGCAAAGTGGAATCAGATTACGCTGCACTTGGGAACTGGTATGATCCATAGTTGTCACCACCCTGTGCCGCACAAAATTCCGCTCGACGAAATTCGCGCAACCCCTCTTGCACTTTTGAATACGTCTGTGATGAAGGCGGCCAGGAAAGAAATGTTGGCCAACCGAAAGCCCAAGGAATGCGACTATTGCTGGAGGATCGAAACCAATGACGGCAACAGCGATAGATACCTGAAAAGCATCGAACCCTGGGCGTTGCCTACGTTTGATCGAACCCGTCAACTGACAGGGGACGAAGATGTCTTTCCGTCCTATCTTGAAGTAAGCTTTGGTAACACATGCAACATGAAATGCACATATTGCGGACCGGAATTTAGCAGCATGTGGGTTGAGGATTTGAAAGAGCACGGACCAGTCAAATTGAATGAGGGCACACCGTTTACGTCGTGGGCTAATGGTTGGCAAGACCTTGATTCACTGAACTATCGCAACCGTGACACCAATCCCTACCTTGACACCTTCTGGGAGATTTTTCCTGAAGTGTATCCGCACCTCAAAGTGTATCGTATCACTGGTGGTGAGCCACTACTAAACAAGGAATTGTTCAAAACACTGGATTGGATCAAAGCCAATCCTAACCCAGATCTGGACTTGGCTATCAACTCCAACTTGGCAGTGCCAGACAAATTGTGGAACCGCTTTGTCGACGCAATCGTCTACCTCAAAGACAACAAATGCTTGAAAAAAGTCAGCGTGTTTACCAGCGTTGAAGGATGGGGCTCACGTGCTGAATACGGCAGAACTGGTCTTGACTTTGGATTGTTCCAGTCTCGCTATGAGCAGTTGTGTGCTTTAGGAAACATTAATGCAGTCATAATGGCCACCTACAACATTTTCAGTGTTACTAGCTTCCAGCAGTTGCTAGAGTGGCATCTAGATTTGAAGGCAAAATACAATCCCAATAACGCCGTATGGAGCACTGAGATAAAGACTGGATTCAATCTGTTGCCTGGTGATTCAGCTGTGGCTAGACGTGAGAGGAACCCACATCATGCCACAGTGGTCAGCATTGACATCCCATACCTTCGTCATCCTGCACCGTTAGATGTGCAATATGTTGATGATGATCTAGTAGAGCAATATATGCTACCCACGCTGGATTATATGTCCAAGAACGTAACAAACAACAGTTGGTCAAGGCACCAAGGATTTGAAGAGCACGAGTTGGAAAAACTCAAACGAATCATTGTAAACCGCCTGCACTTCAAAAACAAGGGCCAAACTGATAGGCATGATGTCGAGATACAGAATGCAGCCTTCTATGATTTTGTCAACGACATGGATCGCAGGAACAAAACAGATTTTTGCTCTGTATTTCCAGAAATGATTCCGTTCTACGAACGATGCAAGCACGCCAGGGAAAAGCTTCGCAATGATTCAGCTAGTATATGATTGGATTGGTCCTGAAGGTCCTTGGCCCAACGGGCAATCTCTCACCTATTTCACAGACCCGGCCTCCTACACTCGTAGTCAATACAGTGTGGCAAATTCACCACACCCTTACAACCTTGAATCTCATAGGCACAATTTCACGTATCCTAAGTTGGTTCCGGCACTAGAAAAACTGGGCATTCCGTATGTTCAACGGCCAATCACTGATTTTGAGGGGCCAGCCATTTACGAGATAACTCCTTTGATGAAACCTGACCAGTGGTTGGATGAAGGATTCATGTATGTGAGTGAATTGGCCCTAAAATATCAACGTGCGGGTCAACTAGCTTTTGTTATCAACGACATTTATGAAGGCTACAGCAATCAGCAGCACAACTTTTATCGGCGACTGCATGATGAAATACACTGCCGTTCACTCAATCCAGCAGGCATTTTTTACGTGTCGCTGAATAGTGCAGCTGGATCAAGCTACGATGAATGGTGCGAACAACACAATGTAACGGACAGGATCAACATTGTGACTATCTATATTTTTGAGTCTTATATAAAGACAGCATCTACATTGAAAGACTGTCATTACATCTTGTTGAATCGAACTCCTACCCCTATTAGGCAGGCCTTGGTTTATGAGCTCTGGCGCAGGAATCTATTGCAGTATGGCGTAGTCAGTATGCCATCACCAGACAACATTTCAGATGAACGATTTGATCCTGCAAACGTGGAATTCTTTGGATTCGACAGTTCACAATGGAATGAATTCATAGCAGCATTGCCATTTGTAGTTGACACGGATCAATTTGAACAACAAAATTGTAGTGGGCAAGATATACTGGATGCATATTCACGAGCAATATACAGTGTAATAATCGAACAAACATACGATGCCACGGACTGCATCAAGTTCACTGAAAAAACATTCAGAGCAATCAATGGAAGATGTATTCCTCTGTATTTCAATGCAGTCAATGTCTACGATAAATTCAATGAACTAGGCTATCGCGCTGTTGATTTTTCATATAGCAGTGAAATGAATGTGAATGATAGATTACATGCATTTGTAGACGCAATCGAACAACTGTGTCAAATTGATATCAACCAGCTGTCAGATGCAACGTCTGAGATTGCGGATCATAACATTGCAAACATCAGAGATCGAGATCGAACAGCATTACTCAACGAAATGCAAAAAATAATGGATTTTGTCAATGCCTAAATTGCTAATAACAGGGTCAGCTGGATTCCTAGGTGCTAATGCATACACATGGTTGCGTCGTCAAGGCCATGATGTAACTGGAGTTGATATAGAGCCAGGCCCTACTGTGGACTACTGTATGGATGTTCGTGAGTTTGCTCGCGTTATGAATGTTGACTATGATGCTATACTGCATTTTGCTGCATTTGTTAAGGGCAGGGACAACATTGAAAACCAGTTTGTGCAAATGATGAGCAATGTTGATATTGATACGGCCGTCATTGACTATGCCACGAAACATACTGGTCATCTTGTCTATCCAAGTAGCAGTGCGGTTTATCCAGTAATGTATCAAGGCACGGAGCCAGTTAAATTGTCGGAGTCCATGGTCGATCTTTCCGCATCGACCTTGGGCATGCCAGATCATATCTACGGTTGGACCAAACTGTCAGCTGAACGATTACTCTACGAGGTGCATTGTAACCACAGGCTCAAGATCACAGTGTTCCGCCCGTTTAGTGGTTATGGTCCTGGGCAGACTGAAGATTACCCAGTGCCCAACCTTGTCAGGATGATCATAGCCGAGCCTGATCAAGTTAAGGTGTGGGGAGATGGAAAGCAGACACGAGACTTCGTTTATGTGACAGACATCATGCGATGTTTGGATTGGTCACTTGTTCATGAACATGATTACTTGTCACTCAACATTGGGTCTGGGGTGGCGACGTCATTTCGCTCAGTAATAGAGATTGTATACCACCATTTTTATGGGCGTAAACCAGCCCACATAAATACACTGATGGACAAGCCGGTTGGTGTCACCAATAGAGTAGCGGACATCTCACAGCTAACTCAGTTTGGCCTCCGCCCTGACATCAGTTTAGAACACGGGCTTGATATGTTTATATGTCACTATACCAACAGTTAACAACCTCAAAAAGAATAGTCTCGTTTGGATGCAGCATGGTGCACGGTGACGAGTTACCAGACTGGGATTTTCATATTCCTAGTAAGTTGGTAGCACCTGCTTTGATAGCGGCAGATTTTGGGTTAGAATATATTACATACGCGCGGCAAGGAGCAAGCAACGATCTTATTATTAGGCGAGTCAGCGAGTATTTGTTGAATGATTACCGACCGGGCGATTTCGTTTTCATTGGATGGTCGTCATTATATCGAAAAGAATTGTATGTCCCAGCATTAGGACATTCGCTCAATTTTATTCCAAATTATTTCACAGATAGTAATTTTGAACATTTAGAAGACAATATTATAAAAGACATAATGCGTGTTCATCAGTATTATGTAGATACAATTGAAACAATTGATCTAGATTTACTTATGATTGATTTTACAGAGAAAGTAAACATGCTATATCATGCATTAGAAAATCTATCCTTGCCTTTCATTATGGTCAGGATGCTGTCTGAATACAAAGACATTTCGCAATCTCTAATACAGACTCTGTCATCCCATCCTAATTTCTATTTAGGGCATGATAGCATGATGCAATATCTGTCTTCGTTTAACGATGCACGATCTCTTTTTAATCCTGGCCGTCATCCTAATGAAGAAGGACAGAGAAGAATTCAATCTCTTGTAATGGACTATATGCAGCAATGACACATACATTGGTTGTATTTGGCGATAGCTTTTGCTGTGGAACTGGGCTGGCTGGGGCCGACTCTTATCTGCGGGAGGCAGACCGAGATACATATCGGATTGAAGAATACTGCGATTGGCCCAAACTCTGGCAAGACAGCTGGGGTGGGTTAATTGCGAAACGAAACAATATGCATTACTTGAATTTAGCGTTCCCTGGAGCAAGTAACATGATGATAAACCGTAAAGTCCACGAGTTCTATTATCAGCATCATGATCGTCTAGACGATTATGTGTTTTTGATTTTCTGGAGTGGAAAGATGAGAATTGAAGCTACATCAGCTCATCCAGGAGAAGAACAATATTTAAGATTGAGCCCATTATGGGAATACAATGACAAGACACTTTGGACACATCATTTTATGCGCATGTTTAAAGAATTCATGTTCAATGAACAAGCTCAAGAATGGCAATCGTTTCAAAACATATTGTCAGCAAACACGTTGATGTCACATAACAATGCACGTTACGTCTCTGGGTTCGCAATCAGTGACACAAATGACGATCACAAGCGGTTCCTTGTTGAGAAGTTTCCGTCTCATACAAATGACATTGAAATAGCCCATTGGCTGCACGATTCACCCGAACTAATCTTTCCTTGTTACCACCCAAATATCGAAGGCAACTTGTATGTGGCTGACGCCCTCCGGCCTTGGCTAAGCCGAATCGGGCTAGAATGAAAGAGATAGTGTTTTTCCAAACAAACTTCCGAATCGGCTTCGGAAACTTTGCAACGTATTGGTTGCCGTATGCAGTTGCCAAGTTGTGGAGCATGTGTCGAGTTGACCCACATGTCAATCAAAACTGGTCGGCCAGCGACTTTGTTTTTGAACGGCAGAATCCTGCCGAGCTGGTCCTCAAAATGGCCCGACCCGATGTCGCAGCCTTTAGCTGCTATGTGTGGAATTGGAATTGGAATCTCAAAATGGCTCGAGAGATCAAGCAGAGGTGGCCAGACACTGTGGTAATATTTGGTGGGCCACAGGTTCCTGAACGGGCCACGCGCTTGGCCTCATTTTACGAGGCCAATGGTGACATAGTGGATTACACATTCCATGGTGAAGCAGAGGCAACACTGCCTGCTTTTCTCAACTGGCTGACTGGCGATAGACCGTATCTGCCGTCTGGAGTGACTTATCGTGGCCATTATAAGCAGACCCAAGGGGAGCGTGTTGACAATTTGTCTGACACACCAAGTCCATTTTTAGATGGCGTGATGGATCAGATTGTAGCGCGGCACCCTGGAAAAAACTTCAGTGTCACGCTGGAAACCAATCGCGGCTGTCCATATGCTTGCACATTTTGCGACTGGGGCAGTCTAACCTTCAACAAGATCAAGCAATTTGATCAAGATCGTGTCATGCTAGAGATAGACTGGATTGCTCGCAACGGCATAAAATTTGTGGATGTAAGCGACGCCAACTTTGGTATCTTGCGCCAGCGTGACTTTGAGCTACTGCAACACATGATTCGACGTAAGGAGGAAACTGGGTTCCCAGAGTCTTATAGCTTCAATTGGCAAAAGAACAGCACTGATCTTACGTTGGAAATGATTCGTTACCTGACCAGCCACAACAGTGCACGAGGGTTTACTGTGAGTGCACAGAGTATGGATGACGGAGTCCTCACAAACATCAAACGACACAATTTGGGCATCAGCAATTTCCAGAGCATTTTCAAACAGTGCAATATTGAGAACATTCAAACATACACTGAGCTCATATTGGGATTGCCTGGAGAGACTAAGCGCACTTGGATTGATGGCATAAATGATTTGCTAGATTACGGACAACACAATAACATTGAAGTATGGCTCTGCCAGCTATTGGAGAATGCTGAATTGAATTCCCCAGAACAGCAAATGGAACATGGAATACAACATGCTTACATTTACAATTACATTAGCGGTCCTACATTAGAAGAGATACCAGAAGGCATTGGTATTGTCAAAAGCACCAATACGATGTCTTTTGATGACCTGATTGATTGTTATATGTATAGCTGGATGATTACCAATTTCCACAGCTTTGGCTGGACACAAATTGTGAGCCGCTATCTTAGAGAAACTCAAGCACTTTCATTTACAGAATTTTACAGCGACCTATATGCCTGGGTCAAAGCAGACCCATATTTTTCTGTATTGATGAATGAAGCCGAGCAGTTTATTAGGCGCAGCTTTGATACGGGATTTTTTGAAGGCAATGGCATTCATTATTACATTGCAGCATACCAGAAAAATTTCCATCAAAACAGTGCTCAAGTATGGCAGTCACTGGATCGCTATTTCGATAACTATGACTTGCACAGTGATGTAATTGACTTCCAACACACATATGTAACCAGCATAGAACGGGCAGACACTGCATTTACAGCCACATACACGGTTCCAGTCTGGGAGACGATAAATCAAATCGTGCCAGACCCAAGCACTGAATATGTCTACCAATTTGAAATACCAGAGCCATACCGTGATCGGGCTGAATACCTAGACAGCTTCTACTTTAGAAGAAGGAAAGGCTGGGGGAAATATAAGGTCACAACGGGAGACCAGACATGACAATTAGATGGGGCGTTTCAGCAATGAGCCACGATGCTGCGCTAGCAGTGTTTGACGGTGATCGGCTGGTTTATGCTAGCCATGGCGAGCGTTACAGTCGCGTCAAGAATGACCGCGACCTTCATCCCGCTCAGATTGCCGAGGCCCTGGCATGGGGTCAACCCGATGAGGTCTTTTTCTACGAGAATCACTGGGCCAAGAGATGGCGACAGCTCAACGCTGGGCAATATCGTGTGGCCTTCAAGCAGACCCCTGCCAGCTACCTTCGCGGCCTCGGCATCCGCGCACCAGTGCATCTTGCTTACCATCATGAAAGCCACGCTGCCTATGGTGCCTATACCAGTGGCTTTGACGAGGCGGACATCATAGTGATTGACAGCATTGGCGAAGCAGAGACGCTCACGGTGTGGTCTTACGACAGCCGACGGGGAATGAGGCAGGTTGCTCGACAGACCTATCCAGATAGTGTAGGATTGTGGTATAGTGCAATGACCCAACGGCTCGGCCTTAAACCGCAAGAGCACGAATACATCCTCATGGGCATGGCCGCCCTGGGCGATCCCCACCGTTTCTACGACATGGTGCGCGATGATTTCATCCAGTCCATGCCTGGCCGCCAAAGCCCCAAGGCGACCTTCAAACAAAACCTTCACCGTGGATGCCGCGATTGGCGACCAGAAATTGTGAATATCGCTGACTATGTTGACGTTGCGGCAGCAGTGCAAAGAATCTATGAAGAGATCTTTGAAGGCATCTTGGCGTGGACCAGTCACCGCAGCCCCACTGACAATGTAATCATTGTAGGAGGATGTGCGCTCAATTGTGTTGCTAACGTCATTGCCTACAAATATTATCAGAGAGTGTGGGTGCCGCCAAACCCAGGTGATGCAGGCAGCAGTGTGGGTGCAGTGCTCGCATATTATCCTGCGCCTCTACAATTGGATCACGCTTATTTAGGGACAGATATCGCAGGCAGCTATCCAGTCACGGACGTCATTGCGGATCTGCACGCCACTGGAGTAAGTGCAGTGGCGGCAGGGCGGGCTGAGTTTGGTCCGCGCGCATTAGGCCACCGCAGCATATTGGCTGACCCCAGATTGCCAGACGTAAAGGACCGTGTCAATGCCATCAAGCATCGAGAAGAATTCCGTCCATTCGCACCCATGATTCTAGAAGAGCACGCCGACACATATTTCCAAACCCCTGGCCCCACTTGGACCGCGCCCTATATGCAGTTTGCCATACCTTGCCGCGACCCACAGGCCTACCCAGGAATCGTGCACGTAGACGGCACTAGCCGTGTCCAGACAGTGCCTAAAGGCAATCATGGTGCCCGCGCACTGCTAGAGCAATGGTATGCTGAGACAGGCTGTCCTATGTTGCTCAACACCAGCCTCAACATCAAAGGCGAGCCGCTGGTAAATACACGTGATGATGCTGATCGATGGTCAGCAGTTCATCAGCTACTTGTAAGGATGCCACGATGATCAAATGGATCAAGAACAAACTCGATAAGTGGAAGCGTAAACGAGAGCGCAAGCGCCGTCTTGAAAAACTCAAGAAACAAGATCCATTCATCTATGATTGACAAAAGGTCAATCATAACGTATACTTAACAAAAGGATTTCTCGTGCTTGATGTATTTTTTCTAAGCTACGACGAACCATTTGCTGACGAAAACTTTAACATACTGCAAATGTTTGCTCCACATGCAAAACGGGTGCATGGCGTTAAGGGTATTTTTGAAGCACACCAGGAATGCGCTCGTCAAAGTAAAACTAGCCATTTTTATGTGATAGACGCCGACGCAGTGATCGAAGAGGAATTCACATTCAAGTTCGCACCACGCCCAAACCATTACGTATACGAAACCATTCCAGAGACAGAATGTGTGTTTGTATGGCGTAGCCGCAACCCAGTCAACGATTTGCTGTATGGCTACGGCGGCGCTAAACTATTCCCCAAGCAGAAATTGCTCACGGCTGAGAACTGGCGAGTAGACATGACTACAACTATTGGTGCACCGTTCGTGCCCAAGTTTCAGATCAGCAACGTGACCGCATTCAACACAGACCCTTACAATACTTGGAAGAGTGCGTTCAGAGAATGCACCAAGCTTGCGAGCAGCATTATTCCCAGCAGCGACAACACTGACAACGAGTATCGTCTCAAGGTATGGTGTGAGCGTGGGGCAAAGCGTCGCTTTGGTGAATACTGCATCCTAGGAGCCAAGCAAGGCCGTGACTTTGGCGAACGATACAAGGACCAACCTGACGTGCTGAATCGCATCAATGATTTCGACTGGTTACGAGAGGTTTTTGAATCACATGCTACTTAAGACTGAGTTGCTGGATAGGATGGAGATTTTGTTTCCAGATAGTCTACGGCTGGCTGATTTGCGACGCGCTTATATTGACCGTGATATGGCCAGCTTGTTCAGATTGTTTGCCAATGATTACGGTGATGAAGCGAATGAACTACGTAAAGCCGTCATGGAGAGCAACTTGCATAGCATCTTCCGCGTATTTGAAGGCGGCTTTAAGCTTGAACATAGAAGCAATGAATTATTGGAGTCAGGCGACCTGCGCAAGTTCATACTTGAGGACAACGTTTGGAGTCTTTACCGCTTGTTATTGGATACGCATGACACACAGATAGTAAAAGCAATCAAGAGTATGCACGCCGCTGATGTGCAATGGGATAAGGATGCTATGAGTCAGGGTCAGCTCAAGAGCAAGATGTGGCTTATACAAGAACTCCGTGCCTTGGATGTCAAATTGGGGACAGTATTTTTGTGTGCAGGCTGGTATGGTATTCTTGCTACATTGTTATTTGAGCACGAGTTTGACATCACGGCAATCCGCAGCTTTGATCTTGACCCCGCTGTTGCGCCGATTGCTGAAAAGTTCAATCTGCCCTGGTTCAGCGACAACTGGAAGTTCAAGGCAATTACAGCGGACATACACGACCTCAATTTTGAGTCACATTCATGGACCAGCTGGAGCGCCAAGAACAATCGTTACAGCCATCCTATAACTGAGTCACCAGACTCTGTTATCAATACCAGTTGCGAACATATTGAGCACTTTGATGACTGGTATGCGAAAATTCCGTCAGGTATGTTGCTGGTGCTACAAAGCAACGATTTTCAAGACGTCCAGGAACACGTAAATACATCTACGGATTACAATAGCTTTGCCGACAAGACACCAATGGCAGAGGTCCTTTACGGCGGCGAGTTGAAATTGCCTGCCTATAGCAGATTTATGAGGATTGGGCGAAAGTGAGAGATGTGGACAAGATGTCTCTGCGTGAACTACAGACATTGAGTGCTCGTGCACTGAGTGCCATGGTGGCGGACAATAATTCGATCTGGAAGTTCAACTCAGTAGCTCATCACAACAGCCAGAATTGGTATCGTGCAGTGATACGTTGGTATTTTGATCAATATGGGGGTTGGCCAGACGAGGTTGGGCCAGGGACCCTAGTAAAGTTGGTGACAGATGAATAAAACGGTGGTTTGCGTGGGGTGCAGTTGGACGGATCAAATTCATGACAACACGTTTACCTATCCGTATTTGATCAAACGCCGCCATCCTGATTGGACAGTATACAATCTTGGAGTTCGTGGCGCAAACAATGTGTTCATAAACATGGTGCTGGAACAAGCAATCAAGACCCTGTCACCTGATTTTGTCATCAGGCAGGTAACCAGCTGGAATAGATGGATGTGGCACGATGATGATTACGCTTGCCAACTACGACTACTTGAGGGTGAGAACGGATACTACTATAGCGATGTTGCTGCATATGCAAATGACGTAGTATTTTGGACCTCCGCTGGGTTGTCACATCCATTCGCAAATCAGTTCAACTACCAAGAACTGGAACGACGGGAACAATTGCGCAACCAACATTATGAGAGTATGCCGCTCAGCCTTGCGTTGGAATTGGAAGATGCTGCCCTACATAAATCACGATCGTTGCTATCTGATATTCCGCATCTCATGCTATTTTGGCGAGACAATAGCACCAAGCTACCTAGTGCAGATGTTTGGCGCGGTTATCCGTGCGTGGAACGCGACATTGGCTTTGAACACGTGATTGACGACGGCGATCACTTTGATTACGAAGGCAACGCCTTACTACTAGAGAAAATAATTGAACCATGTATAGCTACGATGAAATAAGGACGGTCCACCTTGAGATCACGCAACGCTGTCAAGCAGCTTGCCCAATGTGCGATCGTAACGAAAATGGCGGGCGTGACAACCAGCATATGACCAATGCTGAGCTCAGCCTTGAGGATTGCGAAGCCATTTTTCAGCCTGAGTTCATACGCCAGCTGAACACCATGTATATGTGCGGCAACTTGGGCGACCCCATCATTGCACGTGACACGCTGGCCGTGTTTGAATATTTCCGCAAACACAACCCCACAATGTGGTTGAGCATGAACACAAATGGAGGAGCCAAAGATGAAGATTGGTGGCGACAACTCGCTAAAGTTCTGGGATCAAATGCGGCTGTCATTTTTAGTGTGGATGGTCTTGCTGACACTAACCATTTGTATCGGCAAAATGTTAATTGGTCCATCGTTGAACGAAACATGCGAGCCTTCATTGGTGCAGGTGGGAGAGCGCGATGGGATTTCATCGTGTTTGGACATAATGAACATCAGATTGACGAAGCCCGCGCTCTCGCCGCTGAGTGGGGAGTAGAGAGATTTCAGCTCAAGAAGAGCGGAAGATTCTTCTCAGCTACCAACGAGCTCAAGGATGAGCACCAGGCCAAGAATCGAAAAGGGCACGATACTGCACTGATCGAAAAACCTAAACGGGACGAGAACCAAAACCTCGCATTGCTCAAAACCAAAGAGATCGAAAAAACCTATGGCAGCATGAGGGGCTATTACGACCGCTGCGGTATCCAGTGCAAGGTCGCCAAAGAAAAGAACATCTTCATCACAGCTGAAGGCCTACTGATGCCATGCTGTTGGACGGCTGGCCGTATGTATAAGTGGTGGCACAGTGATCCGCGAGTAGAGCAGATCTGGGATTTCATCGATCGTGCTGGCGGTAAGCAAGGCATCAGTGTAATCGAGAACCGCCTGCAAGATGTGATGGCTGGACCATTGCTCCGGGATATTGAATCCAGTTGGGCAATTGAGGGCCTAACCAATGGCAAGTTGGGCGTTTGCGCTATGAAGTGCGGTGATGAATTTGATCCATTTGGTGCGCAGTTCAAATGAAGTTGATTCCACAGCATCGCCACGGCGCATTTGATTATTGTGTGTTTCAGGACGTGCTGGAATCACACGTATTGCGCCACGCCGTAACGGCCGCCAGTCGTTTTCCATATGTGCTGACTGAACAAACAAGGGCAAGCAATACTAGCAGAATCTGGTTAAACCAGACTGGTGGTATTTTGCGTGACATTGCTGAGGCGTTTGCTTCAGATGACGTCAAACTTGTTTTGGAGTCTGCTCTGGGCGGCAGTTACCTTGCTTGCCGAACCCGTGCTGAACTGTGCATGGATAGTGCAGGAAGTTGGTTGGAGCCACACTCTGATGATCCGGCAAAGACTATGACCTTGCAACTTTATCTTGATGGACGCGGCAGCAGCACTACATTGGGCGGAGTGGCCACTAACGTGATCTCAAATAGTGCTTGGGCATTTGATAATGCAGGTGGCCCATTACATCATTTGAATCCATTGGCACAAGACAGAATCAGCATCATTATCAATTATGTAAACAATGAATGGAGAGACAAATCAGTTCTCATTTGACCAATCTCTACTTCCGAGAGAAAAATATGTATATTGACTGGCAGCTCAGTGATGTATGCAACTTTGGTTGCGCATATTGCAACTTTGAGAGCCGTGGTGGGCTGCATGGATGGCCTACGTTTGAGCAAGCGACCAAACTGGTGGACGACATTGTGGCTCATAGCGATCATGCATATCGCACCTACAACTTGTTGGGTGGCGAACCCACACTGTGGCGTGATTTTGGAGCTCTGTGTGAATACATCCGTGAACGTGATCCTGAGTCCATAATACAGGTGTTGACAAATGGCAGCAGAACAGTGAGGTGGTGGGAGAAATACGCTCCTGTTATGGACAAGATTGTTATCAGCCATCATGTCAAGATTGCAGGCACTACGGATCACGTAGTTGATGTAGTGAGAACTTGCTACCCAGTTAGCAACGTGAGTGTGCAGATACTTGTGGACCACGAGTGTTTTGATCAAGTTGTCGAACATTTTGACCAGCTGATTGCAGCACTGCCTGGCATAAGCATCACTCCCAAAAAAGGCGAAACAGAGTTGGGCAGCGGTGTATGGATGCCATACACCTGGGAACAAGAGAGTTGGTTTGGACGGGCCATGATGGTTAGCCGCGCCAACCTTCACAACACCAATCCTATTCCAAAACAGCATCACACACCACATAGACGAGATCTATGGGCGTCGGATGGTGTAACAGAATGGAAAACCAGTAACAAAGAAATCATCATTGGGAACCACAACCACTTTGAAGGATGGTCCTGCAATATCGGCAAGGACATGATTGCTATCAAATCATCAGGTGAGATTCGCCCAGCTAGTGCCTGTTTTGGCGAAGTCAACATGGGCAACTATCGCAAAGGCGAACAGATCGAATGGCCACAGCAGCCGTTCATTTGCAAGTATGAGGGCTGTTACTGCGGCGCCGACATAGAGGTAGAGAAACATGCTCCCAAGTAAGACCTTCTGCGTATTGCCTTGGATGCATGTGGCTACAACTCCAGGCGGGACCTATCGAGTGTGCTGTAACTCTGACTCGGCTGATAACAAGCTGTTGCTTGATGGTCAACCCATGAAAGTAAATCGTTACGGATACCGCGATTTGCATCGCAGCGAAACGTTGCAGATGATTCGCGCTGAAATGATGTGCGGGGTCAGACCAAAGACATGCTCTCGATGTTTCTCCCAAGAGGATGCAGGCGTAAGAAGCAGCAGGGAAATCTACAACGAAATCTGGCAAGAGGACCGCGAATACCACGTGTCAGACGTTATCGATCCGCGCTATGTTGACTTGCGGCTGGGAAACCTGTGCAATCTCAAATGCAGGATGTGCAATCCATACTCAAGCAATCAGTGGATTGATGAATGGGAAACCATTCATGGAAAATTTGAGGAACCTGAACGATCCTGGCTTGAAAACATGGATTGGGCTGAACACTCTGGCTCAGATCGTCACATCAAGGAAATGATGCACCATGTAGAGGAGATCTACTTTACTGGTGGTGAACCCACAATCATAAAACGCCATGACCAACTGTTGGATTATTGTATAGCTGAGGGCCTGGCAAAAAATATCAAGCTCAAGTATAATACCAACTTGACAAATGTTCCGGTTCGCCTTATTGAGAAATGGCGTCACTTTGCACATTTGCGTTTGAATTGTAGCATTGACGGCGTGGGACCACTAAACGATTACATTCGATACCCTAGCAAATGGAAAGGCGTCTGGCGGAATTACCGTCGTGTTCTAGAACGGACTGAGAACTGTGTGCTAGATATACATACCACAGTTCAAGTCACCAACATTCTCAACCTACACAAATTTATTGAGCATTTTGTAAGGCCACTAGATCAAGTTGATGGTGGTGTGGTTCCGTTTATTTTTTTCAACATACTGGATCATCCAGACTGTCTCAACATACAGATTTTGCCGCCACAACTAAAGCAGATGGTGCAACAGAGACTGGAGCCTTGGATTGGGCATCCTGATCTTCTTTCTCTGCCTGGTGTGTTGGACTACATGTGGCATGTGGACCGCAGTGCAGAATGGCCATCATTTGTGCAGCACACACATCAACTAGATCAGATGAGAGGCCAAAGACTAGAACAGATTGTGCCAGAGTTTGCTGAGTGGTTAGCATGATTTATGATCTCAGCGGCAAATCACGTATTGATCCTAGGGCCAAGGATTTGTTCGCTCGCTATGCCTTCACTTACTTTCCAGCCTGGCCTACTGGCGAACTGCCGCCACAACGATGCAGCGACGCCGACTATATCCCGGATCAAACAGTATTAGATTGCTATCGCAACTTGCACCAAAACTTAATAGACTACCGCGATTACCAAAACCCGGTAATAGGTGGAATGGTTGACTACAGCTTTTGGTTGGCCACCAGTATGGCCCAGCGCGGTATACAGGCTCCGCTCAACATGTATCATTGGACCAATATCCATCCTGGTAAAAAACGATACATCATGGCCAACTATTTGCAACTAAAATCAGTGCCTGTTCTTGTGCAGCATTGGCCAGACGACATCCAACGTGCTGGCGGCATCCCTGTCACCAGCCTTGATTATTTGCTGGCACTCTACCAGAATCTGGCCAGCATAAACGTCAGGGAAAAGGTTGATGAGCTTTTGATTGAATGTTCATGGCATGGCGAGACGGAACGCAGAGATCGCAATGGCTATGACGACTGGTATAGGGCTGCCGCAGAGAGTGTTCATGAGATCAATCCGTTACGTCACTATTTGTTGGAGCATGGGCTGACTGTGGTTTCCGCAGGTCCTGAACACGTCATAAATAATGGCAAGCGATGGACCAACATAGCTACACACCCTGCCACATTTACTATTCATGATCCTGACCGGCTCCATACCAGATATGATCTCTGGGGCCTATACTATCATTTTGATCCACGAGTGGGCGTCAAGCGATGCCGCAGAAGTGGATTGGAGATTGTCAATCAGATGGGTGATCCAAAATGGATAATGAATGTAGATTTGCTTGCCACATTGCAGAGAAAATGGATCCCGGATCCAGAACGGAAACTGAATGACTAAAAAGCTACCAAGCGATACCTTCTGCATCTTGCCTTGGGTGCATCTCTCAACACGACCGGACGGACAGATGAGGGTTTGCTGCACTGCCAATGCCAGCAGCGTTGGTCCCACGAATGACAAGGAGCATGGCGGGCAGGTAGGCATCCTCAAAGACGAGCAAGGACGACCAAACAACCTCAATGTGGCTGATTTTAAGACAGCGTGGAACAGCACCTACATGCGAAACGTTCGCAAGCAGATGCTTAACGGCGAACAGCCGCCCAGCTGCCTCAAGTGTTACAAGGAAGAAAGTGCAGGCCACAATAGTAAACGCATGTGGGAGACTGCTTACTGGAGTGAGCGTTTCAGTATTGATCAGTTGGTAGCGGAGACAGAAGCTGATGGTAGTGTCCCGCCCAATCTTCGTTACATCGATTTGCGTTTTGGGACAAAGTGCCAGCTGGCGTGTGTGATGTGCAGTCCACATGATAGCAGCGGATGGATCCGTGAACATGCTAAGATGCTACCACAAGTCCAAAACGCGGCGCTTCGTGACACCATGCAGTGGAACGATAAAGGCAGCATTAACGGCAGCAGTTACAACTGGCACAAGAATAACCCTGTGTTCTGGGAACAGTTCAACGAGCAGATACCCAACATGGAGCAACTCTATTTTGCAGGCGGTGAAAGCCTGATAATCGAGGAACACTATACCATCCTTGAAGAGGCCATACGAACTGGGCACGCCAAAAATCTCGAGCTGAGATACAACAGTAACGGTGTTGAATGGCGTGATGACCTGTTTGACTTGTGGAAAGAGTTCAAACTGGTTCGCTTCCATTACAGTGTTGACGACATTGGTGCTCGCAATGAATACGTTCGTTACCCCAGCAAGTGGGAGCGCACAGAAGAAGTGTTTCACATCTTGGACCGCGAGACCAGCGACAACGTGGAAGTAACAGTCGCTTGTGCGGTTCAAGCCTTGAATATATACTACATACCAGATTTCCTCAAGTGGAAACTTACGCAGGGCTTCCACAAGATAAACATGTGGCCGTTTGGGGCCGGTGGGATTAACTACCATTTTGTGTATCATCCGCCGCACCTAAATGTGAAGTCATTACCGGCCTGGTTCAAAGACGAAGTCGAAGCTAAGTATGAGGAGTTCATACCTTGGTGGGAAGAGAACTGGCAACTGGGAATTCCATCATGGTATCACAACCAGGTGTCATATGATGACTGGCGCAATGCTAGCTATGGGGTTGACAGATTGCGCGGCATGGTGAAATTTATGAAGAGCGAGGATTGGTCGGTGCGAATGCCGGAGTTTCAGGAATATGTCAGATTGATTGACCAAACTAGAAATTTGAGCTTTGCTGACACTTACCCTGAGATGAGGAAATTACTTGATGACTGATCAATTACACTGCGCTATGAGTTATGCTGTCTACAAATTTCAGCCTGAAATTTGTGCTTTTTCTGCTTGCTGTGACGCTCAAGTTATCAACATAGATCGAGACATTTTTGAACAACTGGGACCAGACTACTTTGAAAAGCACCCTAGGCTGATCAAACGCAAAGAAGACCTGTATAATAACGTCAAGCACAGTGATTGCAAGCAATGCTGGCAAAAGGAAGATCAAGGTCTTCGTAGTATGCGTCTTGAACAAAGTCTGCACCAAAAAATGTTACACGGTAATCGAACTCTAGAAGTAGCACGTTCATATCCTGGCAGGATTGAATTGTGGATGAACAGCACTTGCAACTTGGGTTGCTTTATGTGTCATATAGGTAACTCAAACACACTGCGCAAGATCTGGTGGAAGGACCTCAATTACTTTGGCACTGATGGTAATGGGTTTACTGAGTATTTGAAAGAGTTGGCTTTGGACGATATCAAAGCCAAATTCGAAGAATACATGATGGAGTTCACATTGAAGGCCATCAGAGAAACCCCCACTAATGAATTGACCATAGCCTACCTTGGTGGTGAACCCACATTGCATTCAGAGATGTATGACCACGCAGACATATTCATTGAGGCGGGCCGTGAAACTCTCAAGCAGCCTAACAAAAAGCTTAGCATTGAGATCACCACGAACGGAACCAGCAAAGACAAGCTTAACGAACGATTTTATCGTATGTTTGAAAAATACAAAGCTGCTGGCTGGGAAACTCGTATCATGCTCAGTCAAGATGGATCGACTGATCATGCACAGGTCAGGCACGGTGCAGATTTTGATCAGATTCGGAAGAATTTTTCCAACTGGATGAGAACAGATAGTGCTTTTGACGAAGTAACAAGCTTTTCAGTTATCAGTAATTTGAGCTTGCCTTATATTGACGAAATGGCTGATTACATGTATGAAGCCATCACCAATAATTACAACGATGACAAAAAGCTCAGAGTTACGTTCAATACATTAATACACCCTAAGTGGATGCAAATTAAATATCTGCCACGGCAATTTGCATTGCAACAATCTGAATATGCAAGGCAATTATTTGACACATTAGACGCCAAATACGACAACTTGTATTATCAAAAGGGCTTGTTTGAAAACATTGTCAGCACATTGCAAGAACGACCAGCGGATGATAAGATTCAATATTTTTTCGAAACGCTGGATTACACCAATGGGATTTATCAGAAGACTTATCCAGACTGGGATTTTTATACACAATTCCCGCACTTGAATCAACTCAAAGAAATGTATGGAATAAAGTAATGGGCCTTTGTGCAATCGACGATAAAACTGAACGACAATTGATGGTAATCTGGGATCTGGGCCGCCGTTGCACGTTTGCATGTAGCTACTGTCCACCACACCGCAAAAACAACTGGAGTGCCACGGCCAGCCTGGAGGAATTGATTCGAACCGCTGACAGCCTCGAGCGTTACAGCGAGATCTACAACAGCCGCCGCAATGAACGGTTCAGAGTAGCAGCCAGCTTTACTGGCGGTGAGCCCACCGTTAACCCAGCATTCTTCCAATTCTTGGAATATTTGCAGCAGACTTACCCACACTGGAAACGCACTCTCACAACGAATGGATTCTACAGTGAGCGTAAGTTGCGGGTGGTTATGGCCAACACAGACTACACCACCGTGAGCTACCACTGTGAAGCCACACCAGAACAAAAAGCCCGCGTCCGTGCCAACCTGGAGATCATGTTGAAGGAGGGTTATGGTTTCAAGATCAACATCATGTTCCACCAACGACCTGACTATTTTGATGAGTGCATTGCGCTAGCTGAGTGGTGTGACGCACATCAAGTTAAATACACCCCACGAGTGATCGGTGACCAAGAAGATGTAGAGCAGGGCATACGCGATGGCACTGTGCATACATATGACACAGAACAGATGGCGTGGATGAAACGATACTGGGCAGCTAAAAATTCAGGCAATCCGCAACCAGCAATCACAGCCAGCAATGCTGAAGAACAGACAGTGCACCCTGCCCCTGCCAATACAGCCAAAGTCGTAGGTCAAAAAATTGGTCGTCCATGCTGCGGTGGCAGGAAGATGGATTTGCTGGATGACGATACTTGGTCAGTTAGCACTTTTGTTGAAAATAACAACTTCAAAGGATGGAGTTGCATGATCAACTGGTATTTCCTGTATATCCATCAGGAGATTGACCAGATTTGGCATCACCAGACTTGCCAGGTCAATTTGAATGGTGAAGTCGGGCCAATCTGCAAGGTAAGCGAATTTGACAAATACTGTGATGGGTTAGCGCAGACTTTCGAGACTGGCACCATACCATATATTCGTTGCCCTAAGTCTCATTGCGGTTGCGGACTATGCGTCCCTAAAGCACGTCATGATGGACTGGCGGCGGAAATTTTCACCCGCCATGCTCCTGGCATCCAGCCTGGTTTCATGGAGGGTAAAGACGCCGACAATCATGGTGGGTCGCTCAAGGGAATGGTTTACAAATTTGATGAGGAACATGGCAATGAAACTATCTGATGAATTCGGGCAAGAAATAGATTTTGATATTGCGCCAGATATCACTAAAATTGCAGTAAATTGCAGCGGTGGAGCGGACTCGTCGATTCTGTTGCACATGGTATGTGACTACTTGAAGCAGCAAGGAAGAACGGATGCCAAAGTGTCCGTGCTAACCTGCGGCAATGCACTCAAGGGAAGATGGAATCCGAGGAAAGCAGCTGACGTCATCAATTACATTGATGCAGCACTGGATTTCAATCAATTCGACATCCACTACTCATACTACAGAGATAGACAGCAAGTCACATATTTTCATGAGATTGAAAAAAAGCTGTTTGAGGACAAAAGAACCCAACTGGTCGTTTCTGGGCTCACTGCCAACCCCACGGTTGAAGCCATCGTTGAAAACAGTAAAGGTGAATTGATCAATCTGGCTGATGAGGCCCTTCCAGAACGCAATGCTGGCGGCAACGTAACCTATGGAGAAACTGCCTGGGGCGGAAAATTCTACATGCCGTTTTCAAACGTTGACAAACGATTCATTGCCTCAATGTATAGACAATATGGTGTTGATGATTTGTTTGATCTAACCCGTAGCTGCGAGGCGATTCCAGACTCTGGAAAGCCATATGATCCAGCATTTGAAAATACACCCTGTGGCACTTGCTGGTGGTGCCTGGAACGAAAGTGGGCGTTCGGCCGTCTATGACTCGTCGTGTGTGCAGCAAGATGTTCACGGACATCAACGTCAAATTCCCTTACGATGGACTAAAAAACTGTTGCAAGTCCAACGACTATGTGATCTCAGACGCTGAACTAGCCTCCCTGGAAGAACGTGGTCAAAACGTGTTAACACACAATGCAGAATATCTGCGCCGAAAAACTGACATGGTCGAAAACAATGTATTGCCACATCGCGGTTGCGATACCTGCATACAAGCGGAACCCAACTCATTGTTCAGAACATGGAACATTTGGCAGGCGGGTCGTCTGCCTGCCAACCAACAGATGCTTTATGGCGATAATTTCAGAACTTATGAGTTTGTGTTGTCAAGCGCCTGTGATTTGAAATGTGTTTATTGCTCAGACAAGGACAGTAGCAGTTGGGCAAAGGAGTTGGGCGTTCCTGTCAGAAAGGGAAGCGCAGAATGGAAGGCAAAAATACTGTCAGCATTGATGGATCATTTGCGTCACAAAACGTTTGATCCAGCAGAGTCTTATTGGTTCTTCTTTTCGGGTGGCGAGCCTACATACAATCCTGAGACACTACAGTTGATCGAAGAAATCATCAAGATTGTGCCCAATCCCAGCATTATTATTAGCACAAACGGCAACACCAAGTCAAGTGTGATGCAACGATATATTGACACCGTTCGGCAATATTCTCGTGTGCAATGGAGATTTCATTGCAGCGTTGACGGTGTTGGTGAACGGGCGGAGGCAATACGGACTGGACTTGTTTGGAGCAGATTTGTTGAAAATGTGACTCGATTGCTGCATGAACCCAATGTGATAGTTCGCATTTGCCCCACAGTAAATCTCTACAGTGTCCCTCACATGTATGAGTATGTTACCTATTTTCATGGACTGTTAGCGTCACATGGCCAAACACATGCTGACATGATCGACCTAAACATGGTGCAGGAGCCTGAACTCAGTCCTTGGAGTATGCCTGACATATACCGTGACGGTTTGGATGCTGCGATTGATTATTGTGACCAACATGGCTTGGATTTTGCAGCGCACCTTCGCAATGTGCGCAACCTAATAGGCACTCGTATAGACGAGAATACGGCAGAACGAATACAACGCAAATGGGATTATTTCAAATTGCACCGCCCACAATACGATTGGGACACTTTATTTCCGCATGTCGACGATATTGTCCAAGACTTGGACAAGAGATTCAGCAAATAAGCGATGAGTTTCTGGGCCAGGTGAACGTATTATTGGGATAGTCTCGATACCCATGACTATCGCCAAATATCCAGACTTTTTCACGCATACGCACATTTATAAGTAAGAACATGAAGATACTGATCAGTGGAAATAGAACCTACGGCCTCAGCGCCGCAATCGGACGTCTCTATCCTGGACAAGTAGAATTTGCCAGCAGGGCGACAGGATACGATCTAACATCGCACAATGGCAGAGAGGCGTTCGCAGAGCTTTCTACCAGTGCTGACGTGGTGGTCATATGCGCTGCACTGTGGCAATTTGAGCAAACTGTGCTGCTCGATTCAGTCAGCAAGGCCTGCCGCAAGGCTGGAGTAGCGCCTCACATCATTGTGGTGGGCAGCACAACGGATCGTGTCAAGAATGGTAAGGCATGGCTTTACAATGCTGAAAAGAAGGCCTTGCGTGATTACAGCAACACATTGAGCCTGGGCGGAGTGTGGGACAGTGGGCTACCCAAAGTGAGTTACATCAGTTTTGGCACACTGAGCAACAATCAAGAAAAGCATCCTGACAGAAAATGCCTTGACATTGACGAAGCGGCAGGCTACATAAAATGGTTGATTGAACAGCCAAAATATGTTAATATCAATGAGTTAAGCATTGATCCAATGCAGGGTTCAGGGTGGTATGAAGACTGTTAAGCTGGCAGACGGCGTAAATTTTTGACTATTACGAGCACACACCAGTTGGTATTTGTATAAGTGGTGGTGCCAGGAAAGATTATGGGTTTTGGAAGAGTATGACAAAAGAACGATACGTATTGGGATTCATGTTTGACAAGCATAACAACGTTTTGCTTGTTGAGAAATCGAAGCCCAAATGGCAGGCTGGGTTGCTAAATGGAATTGGTGGCAAAATTGAACCACATGATCGTGATGATTACCACGCAATGCGTCGTGAGTTTTTGGAAGAGACAGGGCACACGACCAACACTGCTGAATGGATCCACATTGCCACCATGGAAGGCAAGGATTGGGAGGTAGAGGTTTTCGCCTACGATCATCGGCTGAACAACATGGATGGCTGGGATGGCAGGCCCACTGACACTACGGAAGTTTTGCGAGTGGTAAACCTAAGCGAGGTGTTTGGTAACCCAAAACTAATCAGCAACCTGCCCTGGTTGATTGGAATGTGTTTGGATCCTGACATGCATTCAGGACATTATTATGTTTCCAACAAGGAGCCTGAATGGATGACGGCCTAAAATGGAGTGAATACGACTTCACCCAGATTCCGTTTGACGACATTGTTAGCGTGGGCCAGCGCACCATGCTGTATCGTGACTTATTCACGGTCAGCTGGCTGTTGGGCCGCTACTGTAACTATCGCTGCTCATATTGTTGGCCATATGCCCGCAGCAATACAAAAGATCATCGCCCTACTGAGCTCTGTCTGCTTACAATAGACGAGATCAAACGTCAAGCTCGTGCAAACGGCTTCAACAGCTTTCATTTCAGTCTGAGCGGTGGTGAGCCCACATTCCATCCTGGCTACCTGGATATCATGAAGCATCTGGCTGATGATGTGCCCAATACCAACTACACCAGTGTTCATATGACCAGCAACTGTTCGCGTCCGCGCAAATGGTTTGAGACTTACGTGGAATATGCAAAGCCATTCCACCGCGCTAGCATTACTGCTAGCTTTCACAGTGAACATTTGGACACACGAGAACGTATGCAAGAATTTGCAGACAAGCTAATACTGGCACAAGAGTATGACGTGCAAGTTACCATCAACATGGTAATGGTGCCTGAATGGTTTGAGCGTGACTGGGACAACGCCCTGTTCTTCCATAACCAGGGCATCAACGTCACACTCAAGCCGCAGAGTGATCCCACTGCTAGTCGTGTTGTAGATGGATACTCTGAAGACATGCTCAAGCGACTGTGGAACGGAATGCCACAGATGGGCTATACAGAAGTTCGTCGCACCTGGGCCGATAGACCCACACCCACATTCCAGATGCCCGAGTATGCTGTGGGCCAAAACGACCGCAATGTGCCCTGGCATATGCAAGTAGAGTTTCGTGACAGCAAGGGCAAGAAATGGTATATGGACCAGGCCGAACGCTTCAATGCGTTCAACTTCAACAAGTTCAAGGGCTGGGAATGTAACAGTGGATACCAGGGAATCATCATACGCGAACCTGATGGCAGCATCAAACGAAGCTACAGTTGTCACGATGCTCCTCTGGGCAACATTGAGACTGGATTCAAACTGTTTGACCGACCAACCCGATGTATTACTGAAGCTTGCGTGAGCAGTGCAGACAGCAAGATACCCAAGCGAAAGGTTGACTGATGAAATACGCAATTACAGGACACACGTCAGGTATCGGCAAGGCATTCTTCAACAGAATGAGTCCTGACGTTCTTGGATTCAGCCGCCGTGTTGGATACAATATCCGTGACAATTTTGACCGTGCACTCATGCTTGAAGAAGCAGAGGATGTGGACGTGTTTATCAACAATGCTTATGCTGGCTGGGGTCAGTGTGAGCTGTTGCATGACTTGTATTGCATGTGGCGCGGGCGAGACAAACTGGTTATCAACATAGGCAGTGTGATTTCAGAGCCACCGCACCAAGTTACTGACAATCGGATTGAACTGCTAGAGTATTGGATGCACAAATGCGCCTTGCGTGATCTATCCAACAATCTTGCAGCGGTAAATAACGGCATGAGGTCAGTCTACATTCCGTTTGGATATGTTGGGACTGAGCGCATACTCGAGAAATATCCCGACCTGACAGATTACATTACACCAGATGAAGCCGTTGACCGAATACTTCGAGCAGTCTAATTTTGCCAGGCTAGGGCACCTGCCTGTTTGTGATCTCCTCACACCATTGAATGACATGTTGCGAGCAGGCACCATAAGCTGGTCGCGTGACAATCAGATCTGCCTCAACACAATCGAAGGCAACGACGATCCTCATTACGGATGTGGCAGCCTTGCTTATGATTGGGGAAACAAACAAACAATCACAGATCCAGTTACTGGAGAGGAACGCATCGAAGTGGCATTGCGAACTGATCCACTTCACGAGCACCAGTTTGTGCGGTTATGCAGCGTATTTGAAGGCACAGTATTCTCAGAAATCTATCGTGAACTCAGCAGTCAGTTTCACGTTGGACGAGTCAGGATCATGCGCAGTGTCCCTAAGACTTGTCTGAGTTGGCATGTGGATCACAACATCAGGATACACTATCCTATCAAAACACAGCCAGGTTGCATCATGGTGATTGAAGACGAAGCTAAACACTTGCCACCAAACACTTGGTGGATAACCAACACGTTCCCGCACCATACCGCAATGAATGCTAGCAAGCAGGATCGTATTCATTTAGTAGCAGTATGCCTCTGATCAAATTGACACCTGACCACACTGCAATGGTTCACAACTTCTGTGATAAGTGCAAAGCACTGGGCTGGGCTAATAACAGCACCATCCGGGCCATGAAGTTCTATGAGAATTTTGATCGTGGTGGTGGCTGGTTTGGCTTTGAAGAAGATAGAGAGTTGCATAGTGTAGCGGGCTATCATCCGTTGCCAGAAGTGAAGAGTGACGCCTGGCGCATATTCTATCGCAGTGCCACCTTGCCATTGTTCCGTCGACGTGACCGAGGGCTGCATCGTGGTAACGGTCCACGTGGACGTGAATACATGCAGGCATTCTTGAATCAATTGCCGCAGGGTGATTTATACATCACTACCAATTGCGAGCCAAACGAGCACGTGAATATCACACGCTATCACCGTGCAATGCAGATCCAAGCACAAATGCGAAACAGTTACATTGTGCATGAAGGTGATCGTATGTTATACAACACCATGCAATCATTATGGCGAATTGATAGAGATCGTTATAGGGAGATGCTAGATGGACTACATTAAGGAATTGCGTCATATTGAATATGACCGCCAAGCTCTCTTGGATCATTATCAAGAGATCCGTGATCGTGCCCGCCCTTATGTAGAACGACACACAGAATTCATCCCTGACGGGTCTGAGACCAGTCCTCACTTTCGTTGCACTTGCCCTGAATGCAGTCCAAGCGGAAAACATCAGCACGGCATTGGTCACATGTTTATCAGACATGTAGAACGATATCACCATCCAGAAGTGCTGCGACTGATAGAACAATTGGATTACATTACACGGACCACTGTGCCCAACTGCCCTGTGCTATGGATTTACCAGCCTGGGTTCGTGCTGCCGCCGCACCGTGATTTTGCTCGGATAAGCAGCATAATCGTTCCACTCACGCCTGCTACTGTAACACTATATCGTGATGATTTACCCGTCGTGAATTACGACGGGTTTGACACAGTTGAGCATAACGATGATTATGTGATTGCTGAACACGAATACAGCTTGATCCATCCAACAGCTTTACATGCAACTCGTGTGCTGCATGGTGTTCGCAATGTAGTTGAGGAAAGAGTGTTCCTCAACTTTACCGGCTATTGTGACTGGGATAAGATTTAGCTCGTGGAAAGATTGGCACGGAGTTTGAACCGCTGCACTTTGCCTGTAGCTGTTTTGGGTAAGCTGTCGATAAATTCAATACGATGTGGATGTTTCCAGTGAGCTAAGTTGTCAATGCAGTATCGCTTGAGGTCGATCTTCAGCTGATTGTCTGCTATGACGCCTTCACGCAAAACCACGTATGCATTGGGCTTGGTCAATCCATTGTGATCCATACCTGCTACCACGCCAGCTTCGAGAACAGCAGGATGATCCATTAGACAAGCTTCAACTTCAAATGGAGAAACCCATATACCGCCTGATTTGATCATGTCACCATTGCGGCCCTGATAGAAGTAATATTCGCCTTGACGTATGAACATGTCACCAGTATCCATCCATCCGTTAGTGGTCGTGCTGTCACCCTGGATCCATAAACTGCCAGCCACTCCCTCATCCACTTCATTGCCGCCAGCATCACGTATGCTGGCTTGCCAGCCTGGGACCAATTTACCACTACAATTTGGCTGGTGGTCAGTCTGAGTGTTGCTGATAAAAATGTGCAAAGCCTCAGTCGTTCCAATACCGTCTAACACAGGAACACCGGTCTTCTCCAACCATTCCTCATACAACTTACCTGGAAGCGGCTCGCCCGCACTGACACACAGACGTAGAGAACTGGTGTCTCTGCTTCTCTGACGCAGTGTCGCAAGCTGATGAGCATAGAGGCTGGGCACGCCAAAGTAGACAGTGGGACGATACCGTTCAATAGCATCGAACATGCTCTTCACAGAACTGCGCTCGTTGACCAATACCACACTTGCGCCCACACTAAATGGAAATGTGCTGCTATTGCCCAGCCCATACGCAAAGAACAACTTGGCAGCACTGAGGCAAATGTCACGCTCAGTCAATTCTAGTATGTTACGCGCATAGCTGTCTGCCGTGAACCGTAGGTCCTGATGCTTGTGAGGAATCTGCTTGAGATAACCAGTGGTTCCAGAGCTATACAGCACAAAGCATTCGTCCTCTTCACTTGCTGCATTGCACTCAGAGGCATCTTTAGCTTCTTGATCAAAGGCTAGCAAACCGTTTTCGTCAAAAACAGCGGCTGGTTGGCAATCCATTTGGATGTTTTCAATATCGCCTTCAGTCAACATGGTATTAACTAGGACTGGAATCATTCCTGCACGAATTGCGCCCCAGAACATGTAAAGGTATTCAGGACGGTCTGGTGACACAATCATAAGGTGACTGCCATCACGATACAATTCTTGCAGCCGATTAGCGTAACGATTTACGCTGTCATACAATTGGTCGTAAGTGATGATTTGGTCGTCGAAGTAAATGGCCACGCCAGGACGGCGCTGTATGATGTCACGAGCAGCATTATACGACATTGCCATCTCCCATAAACTCCGTCAGGCAAAGTCTTGCAACACCAGCACGTCTGAATTCTTCATACTGGGGATCAGATGAAGTGGCCAGCCATACGCAATCACTTGGAGTAAGGTTGAATTGTTTGCAAATGGACCGTTGCTCGTCTACCATCAGGTTGTAAACATAGTTGATATGGTAACGTGAAATTACTTCTTCTGCCAATCGTTGAGCTATGGTGTTGTAATACTCAGCACAATAGACAAGACGATGTAGGCGAGGATTCCGCTTGCGAGTAAATAGCCAGCCAGTTCTGAACCCACTCAGTGCAAACGTCTTGCTCAAGCTGTAGAACACAAACTCGACGTTGTCAGGTATCTCAAGGTAATGTGGGGCGGTGGTGCCTACATATGCAAGATCCAGTGCCACTGGCACACTGGTAGGTATGTGTCGCCAATTCCCATCAATGCTGCTAGGCACGCTCATGTATTTGATAGTGTAAGGAAAGCCCTTGCGTGGCACCACCCATTCATAATCGCCCGTATCCGCCGTGATAGTTCGTGTTTCTTGCCATTGCCAATAGTCAAGTGCATCCGTGATGCCATTGACTGGATACACATAGAAATCTGACAGGTCGACTACCGGACTCAACCATTCAACAATCTTGGTCTCGAATGGCCTTGACATATGCAGATCAGTATTGCACTCAGACGCTAGTTTTGCAATTTCTGGCAGTATCAATGGTCGCACTTGCTTAGTAAATTGCATCTGGGATATCCTTTTTTGGTAACAGTATCTCTAACTGGACACGATGTCCACACCAGACTGGCAAATCAAATTCATGCCAGATGTGCGGATACGAACAGTAATGGTCCAGCGGAATAGTTTTGAGATTGTTCTCTGGAACAATGTGTGTCTGGTCAGGCAAGATCTCTTGGATGATCGCCATGCGTGGCTTGTAAAGTTCGATCAGTCGTTCAAATGACTCCACATGATCAGTGTTGTAACTGAGCGATCCAATAAACATCACACAGTCAACGGGAAAATCAACTTCAATCTCGCCATTCCAATCTGTGCGACGAAACTCACAATGCGGCATATGCTTGTAACGACGTCGCGCCCGTTGGATAAGTGGACGCCAGGGGTCAAAGCCCATGTAGCGATCTAGGTCTAACAGTTCAACGATTTTTCCGTTGCCACAGCCTACATCGACCACGGTGCGAATCTGATTGCTTTCGACAATGTTGCGAATGTTGTCTCGCAACGGCTGACCTTCAGGACAATCCAAATAGTCCATGATGGCTGGTTTTGATGTGTCGATTGGGCCCAGGAAAGGTTGCCCGTTCCACGATGGCCAAGGAATGCTTGAGTTAAGCAAAGTCTGAAACTTTCAACAAGATGGCAGCGCCAGTGTCACCACCAGCAGCACCTGTAACAAGAACGTAACCACCGCCACGTTCTACACTTTCTACGATACCTTCAAGCACAAGTCTAGAAAGAACTGGCGCTTGTGGATGGCCGTAAACTAGTGGGCCGCCGGGTAAGTTCATATTGTGCGGGTCAATCCCCATCTCACGAGCAAACATCACATCGTTCACTGCAAAGGCATTGTGCTGGTTGATTACACCTACGTCATGGATACTTATACCAGCCCTATCTAGCGCCATTTGAGAAGCAGAGACAGAGGCAACGGGCATCATGCTGAGCTCGCAGCGAGACAGTCCGTAGGACACAATCTGCACACTGATTTCAGAGTTGAGTTCACGGGCACGGTTTCGGTCGGTTACCAAGATGCCCACATGCCCATCTGCAGGATATGTGCAGTTGCCCACCGAATGGACGCCGTCTTCCTTGGCGGGCGGCAGAGTGGCAAGCCGAGATGCATCTATACGGCGAATGCCTACATCGTCTGAGACCCCGCACACTGGCATCATGTATTCAGGCCGTAGACGTGCGAAAGCTGCATATTGCTCATGGCGTATGGTTGCAACTTCATCTAGCTCGCCACGCTGGATATTGTAGCGACGAGCCACACGTTCAGCAGTTTCCAACATTCCTGTTTTGCCGCTGGGATCGTATGAGAAGTTGTCATTGACCCAATTCTCATGGCTACCGTCACCCCATTCAACAACTGGTCCGTTGCTTACACGGTCGCTCACAAGCGTGTATGTAGTATTGCCCAAGCCCAGTTCGATGTTGGCGGCCGCTTGATATAACACAGTGGCCCCAGTTGTGCAAGCCTGGCTGGTCATGTGGCCAGTTGTGTGTTCAGCGCCCATCATAGTAGCAGCCCAAGGGCCAGCCCAAAACCCGTGCTTCTGGTGAACACTGGTTCCGTAGATAACGTTGTCAATTGATGCCGGAGAAATGCCTTTGCTGTCAAACCAACGAGCACTAGAAAGTGCTGCCAACTCAATGGAATTGAATTGGCTAAAATAGCGGTTGTATCGCACAAATGGACTTGAGTAGTATCCGCGGTAAGGAATGAAGGCGTTGCTGAACATTATTCAGGGTTGCTTTCTTGTTGGCCAGTGCGAACACGACGAGCACGGAATCGACGAACATATTCAGTCATGATACGGTCAGGGACGTTGGCTAACAAGAATGGGAACAATCCGTGAATCAGTGCAATGGGGATCAGCACAGTGAAAATCACCACTGAATAAAGACACCATTCAAGGTGTTCCCAGTAAGTTTCACCAACCTTTGTTAAATGGTCTCGATCAATCATTCTTGCAAGTTTCTTTTGTTGTCCAGCAAATACTGATTATACATACGCTGTTTAAGCTGGTGTTTGCTGAGTTGCTTCATGCCTTCTGGCACGTAGGTATTTACGTAGCGGCTGAGCTCATCGATATAGTGGTGAGCAGGCTGAATGGTCTTAGTGCTGGTCACAAATTGGCCGCGGCGCCAGCAAAGCGCACTGTTGAGTGAACCAAACTCTACGGTGGCAACCCAAAGCTTGGGTCGAATGTAATACATCATGCAGCATTGGTTGCACTTGAGCGCGGGATTGTTGAGCAGGTTGCCTGCACCATCACTTGGGTTGACACCGTCACGGATCCATTTGAGTGGTGCGTTGGCTTCTGGGATGACGGTCTTGATGTAATTGTTAAGTTCAACGCCAGTGTAACTGGTGTGATCCTCAGGATTTTCGTAGAGGTCCTCTACGTAACGTCCTTGCTTTGCAGCACAACGGAAACGTATGTTTGTGATCACACCAGGCGGTAGACTGGTGGCCTTGTCGTAGAATTCCTTGACGACGCCTTCATTGAGATTCTTGACAATGATAGCGTTGATGCACAGGCGACGGAAGCCAGCCTCGATTACGTTCTCCAAGCCCTGCACTTTTTTGCGGCGGTGGCTGATGTCGTGATCAATCGCCTCATACCAAGCATCATTTTCCAACCCACCGTTAAGGCTGATGCTCAGATTGACCAGCTTGGGGTCTGCGCAGTTGTCAATGGTGCGTTTGAGATCACGCACAAAGTTCATGTTGCTCAGGCGAATACCGTTGGTCACAATAGCCAGCTGGTGACCATAACGAGTGCCAATTTCGATCGCCTTGTGTAGGTGGCGATACAGCGTAGGCTCAGCACCCACAAACCGCATGTTGATTGGGCGTGGCAACGTAGCACATAGCTCTTCGAACGTCTCGATAGGCATGTCGTTATAGTGACGGATAGGCGTGTCGCAGAACCCGCATTCCATATTGCACTTGTAAGTCATGTCCAAGTAGAGGAACGAGAACGGATTCTTGTCCATGGAATAGTTGGGAATGTTGTGGAAAATGGGCGGACGATCAGGCAACAGCGTGATATTGTCACGCTCTGGGTCACCAGTCATGGGCAGGTTCATGGGTTGGTGAATTTTAGTTTCCACGCGAGCGAGAGGATCCAGGTCGCGTTGGAAAAGATCTTTACCGGTCATGTTGTTTCCTTATACGGCCATTTGGCCTTGAATTGCAGGATGAGGGTCATAGCCCAACAGCCTAAAATCGTCTACTTGGCAGGCCAGAACTTGATCTAGAGTCTCAAATGCTGGCATCGCCAACTGTGGACGGGGGCGGTCTGATCGCGATAGCTGCTCATTGACCTGGTCCAAGTGGTTCAAGTATATATGCGCATCGCCCAAGGTGTGCACAAAATCACCTACCTTTAGGCCGACGATTTGCGCGATGATATGTGTTAGCAGTGCATAACTGGCAATGTTAAATGGAACGCCCAAGAACATATCAGCACTTCTCTGATAGAGTTGACAGCTAAGTTCGTTCTGGGTATTTACATGAAACTGCATAAAGGTATGGCAGGGAGGAAGGGCCATGCTGGGCACATCGCCCACGTTCCATGCATTTACGATGTGACGGCGGCTGAACGGGTCGTGCCGTAATCTTTTGATGAGTGATTGGATTTGGTCAGTGTGTGGGCCAGCCTGATTAACACTGCATCCCCAGTCACGCCATTGCTTGCCGTAAACAGGGCCTAGCTCACGGGTATCGTCAGTGATCTCGTAACCCAGTGCCGCAGCTTGGTTGAGAGCATTCGCCGTCCAAATCGTAGTCTTTTCTGGATCTCGTGTCCCATGTAGTATTTCGGCCAACCGTCTTTCATCAGTGCTGCCTTCTAGAAACCAAAGAAGCTCGGCGACCACTGGCCGCCAAGCCAATCTTTTGCTTGTAATTGCAGGGAACTCGTTTCGAAGATCAAAGCGCATCTGATAGCCAAATACGCCTTTGGT
>ERZ1066130.71-NODE-71-length-59671-cov-16.015482_pt1 | contig 59671 bp, 49 predicted proteins | sample MGYA00382777_ERZ1066130 | MGnify/ENA primary metagenome ERZ1066130 (study PRJEB33369, sample SAMEA5778360) | biofilm metagenome | biome: Industrial cooling water; feature: Water cooling tower basin; material: Biofilm | place: United Arab Emirates | collected...
GCGTCAGATGTGTATAAGAGACAGACCGAGCGGCCCTTGATCGTCACCCCGGAACTCGAGAACAGGGGTGAGTGCGCGAGATTCTGCAGGAACTGCGGCACCAGGAAGGCGATCATCAGGAAGACGCCGAACCCGATGAGGAGCCAGTTCTTGTACTTCGACAGCAGCTTGACCATTCGTCGAACCCCGGAGCCCGGCGCTCAGTGGGCGCAGCGCGAGCGCTGCGAAACCCGATGAGACGCCGGGCGGTGTGCCTCGGCAACCAGCGTGATTAGCGATAGAACTCGACGATGAGGTTCGGGTTGACGTCGAAGGGGATCTGATCGGACGTGGGCAGGGCCACGATCCGAGCGGTCACTTCCGACGGGTTGAAGTCGATCCACTGCGGAACCTCATGGCCCGCCATGGACTCCATGTTTTCGCGGCAGAGCTTCTGGATCTTGGGCTTGAGCGTGATCACATCGCCGGCCTTGACCGAGTAGCTCGGGCGGTCGGTCTTGCGACCGTTGACCAGGATGTGGCCGTGAACGACGATCTGGCGGGCGGCCCAGATGGTGCGGGCGAGCCCGCAGCGGCGGATGACGTTGTCGAGTCGACGCTCGAGCAGGCGCATGAGCACCTCGCCCGTGTTGCCCTTGGCGCTGCCGGCCTCTGCGACGTAGCGGCGGAACTGCTGCTCCAGAACGCAGTAGTGGTAGCGGACCTTCTGCTTCTCGTTGAGACGGACGCCGTAGTCGCGCAGGCGACGGCCGCGGAAGCCGTGCATGCCGGGGAACACCAGAGCACGCTTGCTGGTGTGCTTCGGGTTGTTCTCGATGGGCGCCCCGACGCGACGGGACAACTTGACCTTGGGACCGACGTAACGGGCCATAAAAAACCTCCGTCACCACAGCCGAGGACTCGGGCGAACGTTCGCCTGAGCACTCCGTGGCGTGCCGACGCACTGTTGGGGTCGGCGATCTGCGTCCGGTGGCCGCGGCTGCGGTCGGACTGGGTGAGATCCGGGCAATCCGGAATGTGGGAGGGATTGAAGGTTCGTTGATCGTCCGGGTCAAGTGGGGGGGGCCGGATGCCGGTTGCCCGGTCATCGCTCCGGCTTGGGGTCGCTCCCGCTGATCTTTGGCGCGTGGTGCTGCAACGACCGGCTGCCGGCGGCGTATCGTGACGACGCGGAATCAATCCGGGGCCGAGTGGTAGACTCTCGGCTGGCGTGAAGCGAGATTCTCGGGGTCCGAGAATCAGTGAGAAACATCCCGCCGTCGAAGCGCAGGAGCCTGAGCGTGCCAATTTTCGGTTGGGGAAAGAAGGACGAGAGTACCAAGAAGGACGCCGCGGGCGCGAGCGGAACGGCGGAGGCGGCGGATCCGAAGGCCGCGGCGGGCAAGGACACGAAGTCTGGCGGGCTGGACCTCGATCCGGCCAAGGCCGACAAGTGGTTCAGTTACGCCAAGAAGGTCGCGGATCAGAACAACATCGAGTACAGCCTGACGTGTCTCGTGCTCGGGCTGCGATCCGCTCCGGATCGGCTCGACGCGGTGAAGGACTTTTTCGCGACGGCGGACCGTTTTCGCGCGACCGGCGGTACGACGCTGAGCCAGGAGGCGCGCGACTCGATCAAGGGCAGCACCGTAATCGACAAGTACCTGCGTGCGCTGGTCGAGTGGGCGCTCAAGCCCAAGGAGCCCGAGGTGGCGGTTCGTGCGGCGATCGCGCCGACCGAACTTGGGCTGATCGAGGTTTCGAGGTGGATCGCGCCCAAGGCGCTCGGCGTTGTGGCATCTGCCGAACGGCCGCGAAAGGACCAGGCCATCCGGCTGATGGAGACGTTCCAGAAGATCGAGGACTATGAGAACGCGCTGAACGCGGGACAGTTGGCGGTCCGGATCGATCCGGGTGACGCGCGACTGGCCAAGGACGTTCGCGACCTCTCCGCGCAGGCCGCGATGACCCGCGGCGGGTTCGATCAGACCGGCAAAGAGGGCGGATTCCGGTCGAACATTCGCGATGCGGATAAGCAGCGGTTGCTCGATGAGACTGACCGTTCGGTCAAGAGCGAGGAAATTGCCGACCGTGTCATCGCGGGTCTGAAGGCCGAGTTGGCGGCCAACCCGATGGACAAGCCGACGATCCGCAAGCTGCTCAAGGAACTCGTGGGCCGGGGCACGCCGGCGAGCGAGCAGGAGGCGATCGATCTGGCCGAGGCGAGCTTCAAGACCACGCAGGAGTTTTCGTTCCGCTCGTTCGCGGGCGAGGTGCGTGTCCGACAGGCCAAGCGCGAGGTCAAGCGGCTGAAGGCCGCGATCGCGGCAGCTCCCGACGATGCGTCGCTCGCCCAGCAACTGGCCGATGCCGAGAGCAGGCGCAACGCGCTAGAGAAAGCCGAGCTCGAGGCCCGCGTCGCGGCGTATCCGACGGACCTGGGGCTGAAGTTCGAACTGGGCAAGGTGCTGCAGGCGATGGGCCAGCACGAGGAGGCGATCAGCCTCCTGCAGTTGGCCAAGAACGATCCCAAGCACCGCAACGCGGTCGCGCTCTCGCTGGGCGAGTCGTTCCTGGCGGTCGGGTGGTTTGACGAAGCGGTGCAGACCTTCCGCAACGCGCTGGAGGCCGTCGCCGACCCGAACGAGGGTCTGGGGCTTGATCTTCGGTATGCCCTGTGCGTGGCGCTTCAGAAGCGGGCCGAGGATGCGCGGGATCTGGCCAGCGCCGAGGAGGCGTACAAGCTGGCCTCGGCGATCGCGATCCAGAACATTTCGTACCGCGATGTTCGCACGCGCCGCGACCAGCTCAAGGTCCTGAGCATGCAGTTGCGCAGCAACGAGTGAGCGGAACCGGAGCCGCAGCGTGAGCGATACTCAGGCGGTCATCATCGTGCCGGCTCGGCTGGCATCGACGCGGTTCCCGGAGAAGGTGCTGGCGAGCGCGACGGGCAAGCCGCTCGTGCAGCATGTCGCGGAAGCTGCGGCACGGGCCCGGTGCGCGACGCGGGTCGTGGTCGCTGCCGACGATGAGCGGATCGCGCGTGCGCTCAAGCCCTACGGCACGGCGGTGGTGATGACGCGCGTGGATCATCCCAACGGATCGAGCCGGCTGAGCGAGGCGTGTCAGATCATTGGGATGAGCGATGATGCGATCGTCGTCAATGCCCAGGGCGATGAGCCGGAGATGGACGCGGGGATTATCGATGCGGCCGTGACGGCACTGCTGCGGACGCCGGGTGCGGTCGTCGGGACGGCCGCGGCCCCGCTGCGGAGCATGAGCGAGTTCCGCGACCCCAACGTCGTCAAGGTTGTGACCGGAGTCGACGGGCGTGCGCTGTACTTTTCTCGTGCGCCGATCCCGCTGAATCGGGATCGACCGGAGGAGCCCGGAGAATTCGGTGCGCTTCGGCACGTGGGGGTCTATGCGTATCGCGTTGGGTTTTTGCGGGCCTATGTCTCGATGCCCGCGACGGCGCTGGAGCGGACCGAGAGCCTCGAGCAGTTGCGTGTGCTTGAGCATGGCCATGTCATCGGGGTTGCGCGCGTGGCGGCGGCGCATGCTGGGATCGACACGCCCGAGCAGTATGCCGCGTTTGTCGAGCGTTATGCCCGGGGTGCTGGCGGAGGCCGTGGTGGCTCGCCGCGGGTCTAGACCGCTTACGCTCGGGCGTGATCGACACACACTGCCACCTGACGTTCCCGGAGTTTGCGGATCGTGTCCCTGAGACGCTGCACGCCGCGGCGCAGGCTGGCGTGACGGGCGTGATAACGATCTCCACCACGCCCGGCGATGCGCAGGCGGCGCTGCGAATTGCTCGAGCGCACGAGCGTGTCTGGTCATCGGCGGGCATTCATCCGCTCTATTCGGACAAGGGCCCGTTTGACTGGGATCTGCTGCGGTCCATCGCGGGGGATGAGCGCTGCGTTGCATGGGGCGAGCTCGGGCTGGATAAGCACTATGCCGAGCCGACGCTGGCGCTTCAGCGCGAGGTGCTCGACAGGCAGCTTGACCTCATCGCGCAGGAGCGGGCTTCGGGGCGAGTCATCAAGCCCGTGGTTATTCACTGCCGTGAGGCGTTCGACGAACTGGTGCCGCTCCTCGGGAGATCGGGCATTCCCGGGGAGGCGTTCGTTTTTCACTGTTTCACGGGCACGGCGGCCGACATGCGGCTGCTGCTGGATCTCGGCGCATGTGTGTCCTTCACCGGTGTGCTGACGTACACGAACGCGGCGGAGGTTCGCGAGGCGGCGCGGCTCGTGCCCGCGGGACGGGTGATGGTCGAAACCGATGCGCCGTTCCTGCCGCCGGAACCTGTGCGCAAGAAGCGGCCCTGCGTTCCGGCGTATGTGCGGCACACCGCCGAGGCGCTCGCGGCCGCGCGAGGGATGACGTTCGAGGCGATGCACGATGAGCTCAACGAAACGACAGCGAGGTTCTTCGGCGTGCGGTGATGCCGGATCGCCGACGGTTGGGCCTCAGCGATGCTCGCCCTCGTCATCGGTGCCGTCATGGTGTGTGCCGTACGGGCACAACGGCTTCTTGCCGCCGCGGGCGAAGTCGATGATCTCCTGAACGGCGGGCGCGGTTCGCGCGAACGGCTCCATTTCGGCGATCATCTGCTCTCGCGGCAGATTCCGGCGGATGATGTCGCGGAAGACCGTGCGGACGGTCGTGATGTCGTCTCGCGGGATGCCGGCGCGACGCATCCCGACGACATTGAGGGCGCAGACGCGGTTCCGCCCCCAGACCACGCAGAATGGCAGCACGTCCGCGCTGGAGACGCTCGAGCCGCTGAACATCCCCAGTCGCCCCACGCGGCAGAACTGGTGCAGGAGCGCGCCGGCGGAGAGGATGACGCGCTCGCCGATGAACGCGTGTCCGCCGAGGCAGGAGTTGTTGACCAGCACGCAGTCGTTGCTCACGTGGGCGTCGTGGCCGACGTGGGCGTTGACCATCATGTAGACGCGGTCGCCGACGATCGTGGGCTTGTCCTTGTCGTTGCTCGCGGCGTGAACGCTGGCCTGCTCCCGGATGACGCAGTTCTGCCCGATGGTCACGCCGGGGGTTGGCCGCGTCCGGTCGAACTTGACGTCCTGCGGCTCACCGCCGATGGTGGCGTATGGCCAGATGCGGGTGCCCGCGCCGATGCGTACCGGACCCATGACGTGCACGTGTGCCAGAAGAACGACGCCGGACTCGATGACAATCGGCCCGAGAGAAGTATCCAAAACGCAGAAGGGCCCGATGCTGGCGTCGTCGGCGACTTGAACACCGCTCCCGATCGTCGCGGTGGGGTGGATGCTTGGCATAAGTCGCCCAGTGTAGGAACCCCCGGAGGTGTCGCGTCGAGCGTGCGCGGCGGGTTGCGGCGAGGGTCTACGGTGTAGCAGAATGAACGACGTGGCTGGTGACAATGCGGGCCCCAACCTGTCGAACGCTCGGCGGATCGAGGTCCGGCACCTGGGTCGAATGTCGTACGCGGATGCGACCGCCATGCAGGCGAGTGTGCTGGATGAGGTGCTGGCGGCGAGGACGGTGGGCGAGGCGGTCGGCGGTGGTGATCGATTCGCGGGGGTGATTCTGACGGTTGAGCACCCGCCGGTGATCACGGTGCCCGGGCGCGCTGGTGCCGCTGCGAACGTGCTCTTTCCGGCTGCGCAGCTCGCGGCCCTTGGGGTTGAGGTGCAGCCCACCGATCGCGGCGGCGACGTGACGTATCACGGCCCTGGACAACTGGTCGTCTACCCCATCATCGACCTCAACGCCTTTTCGCTGAGGCTGCACGACTACATGCGGCTGCTCGAGTCCGCGGTCATCGCGGCGATCGCTCGCGTCGGCGTCAGCGGCGGCATCGAGCCCGGGGCGACGGGTGTCTGGGTGAAGGATGGCCAGAGCAGCGCCAAGGTGTGCGCTCTGGGCGTGCGTGTGCGTCGATGGATCAGCATGCACGGCTTGGCGCTCAACGTCGATCCGGACCTGTCGCACTTCGGGCTGATCGTTCCCTGCGGCTTGGTTGGGCGCAAGGTCACCAGCCTGCGAGCGTTGCTCGGGGATCGATGTCCCAGCCTGCAACAGGCACGGGAACTCGTCGTTGCCGAGCTCGTGGCCGCGTTGAACGCGAGACCGATGCCCGAAGCCGGTGCCTGAGCGGGCTCAGTCGAGCTTGAGGTCGGCGAGCACATCGGGCGTCAGATCGTCGCCCTTGGGTGCGCGGATGACAGGGCGGGCCAGTTGACGCTGCAACGCCGCGAGCATCGAGTCCGGTGCTGCGACACCGTCCAGCGTGCGCTGCACGAACACGTGCGAATAGCCCTTCTTCTCGGCGATCGCGTCAGCGCTGGCAACAACCTGCTCGTACGCTTCCATGTTGATGGTCGCGGCCAGCCGGTTCGTTTCCTGATCCAGTCGTGCAGCGACCTCGCGGATCTCGCGCTGTGCGCGCTGGAAGGCGCGGGCGGCATCCTCGGCCTCCGGACCGCGCGCATCGGGGCCCATGGAGCGGATCCGGTCCGCGGCCTCATCGAGCTTCTTCTCCAGCGGCTCGATCTCGGTGCGGGCCTTCTCGCTGGCCTCACGCATGCGGGATGTGAATCGCTCGGTCTCCATGAGCTTGAGCGTCGCGCCGAAGACGTCAACGTACGCGATGCGGACCTCGGTCTTCGGAGCGGGTTCGCCCTGACGCGCAAGCGTCGGAAGAGTTGAGCCGACGGCCAGCGCGATGGATGCGCACAGGATGCCGACGACGATGGACTGATTGGAACTGCTCATTGGGAACTCCTGAGTGTCGACACCTTGGTCGACGGCTTGGGGGCGACGGATTGGAGATAAACAGATTGCGGCGTGAGCGGCGACGGCGGCTCAGTCGTGCGGCCACATGAAGAGACCCGTCGCGAGTTTCGGGAGGAAGAACGTGCTCTTCTGCGGCATCAACTCGCCCGCAAGGCTTACGTCGCGGACGCTCGAGAGGGGCGTCGGCCGGACAATCACGGCGAGTTGAGCGTTGAATGCCGCGCCGCCGCCGGAGCCTAGCTCGACGCCAGCGCCGATGTCCGCGACCTCGGGAATGCTGTGCGGGAACGCCCAGCGAACGGGATTGCCCGCGTTGAAGCGGGCCTGACAGATGCTCTCGACCAGTACGTACTGGCAGAACGCCACATCGAGATCCCGCCACGCCCGCGGTTTGCGCGGGAACTTCGCGGCGAGCGGGTCCGCGGCCGCGGGCTCGCAGACTGCCGCACGCCCGGTTGCAAAGTCGTACAACCCGACGCGCGGACCAGCGTGCGCAGGCCCGTTGAGCACGGCGTGCTCAAGTCGGGCAAGATCGCCCGGGGCGGCGGTGATCTTCAGGTCCGCATTGGCAAGCAACGCATCGAACGAGTATGCGGACATGCCGCCGAGCACACGGTGGGTCGGGCCGATCACCAGGCCGGGGTCGCTCATGCTGACGAGAACGAACATGACACGTCGGGCCGGATGATCCGCGGGGACGTTCCCGTGAGACTCCAGATCGCGCAGATGGTTGAGCGAGGTCGTGTACCGGTGGTGGCCGTCGGCGATGAAGACGTCTTCACCCTTGAGCGAGGTGCTCAGCCGAGCATGGAGTGCCGCATCGCGGATGACGCGAATCGTGTGGATGGTCCCGTCGTCGCTGCGAGCGGTGTGGGCCGGGCCGACGCCAGATGAGTCATCGGAGGAAACCGGCGACTCGAACGCCTCGCGCAGCAGGCGGGCTGTGGTCCCCTGCGCGTCGGGGTGAAGGCCGAAGATTGGCGAGAGTTGAGTCTTTGTTGCGCGGAGCAGAGCCGCGCGGTCTTCCTTGGGGCCGCTGAAGGTTTCCTCGTGAGGGAGGATGCCGCCGGTGCCGTCGTTGGCCGGGCCGAATGGGCGGAGGTCCACCAAGCACGCCAGACCGGTGCGGTCGATCGCGCGGCCGTTGAAGGTGAACGATTGACGGTAGACGAACATGACGCGTCGACCGGCGCGAGCGAGCGTGCCGTCGTTTCGCCAGGAAGCAAGCGTTGCCGCTGCGGTCGCGTAGCAGGCGGGCGGGCCGAGTTCCTTTGCCGGAATGTGCGGCAGATCCACGGCGACGATGTTGCGGTCGCTTCTGGCGATAAGCCGCTGCTTCCCGGCCGCGTCGAGCACGTCGTACGGGGGCGCGACAAGCGTCGACAGATCGCTGGGCGTGCGGGCGAGCATGGGTGCGTACACAAGGGCATCGAACGCGCTGATCGCTGGCATGGGCTGGTTCCATCCGGGGCGGAGGCCCACGCGGCATCGGCGCGGGCGGAGCGATTGCGAGGATAGCGGGCCCGCCGCGGATCGACGCGTCTACGGCTGCCGATGCGTGCCACATCGGCTACAGTCCCGTCCCACCTCACTTCTCCGGCCGAAGTTTCGACCGCCACGTCCGCCCGGGTGAACCTGTTGATACTCTTTGCCCTCTATGCCATGGGCATCTTCGTGATGGCGGCCATTTGGCGCCGGACGATCCGCGGTTACATCGTTGTCGCCGGCGGGGCCGCGGCCGTGCTCGTGCTCATGGCCTTGTACAAGCGATTCCTTGGCTCGCCGGGCGAAGGCATGGGCGGTGTGACGCTGCTGCTCTGGGCGGAGTTCGCGGCGATCGTGTTCGTAGGCACGTTCATCGTGCTGCTCCCGCGAACAAACCGCTCCGCGTTCGAGTGCGTGTACTGCGGCTACGACCTCCGAGGGCTCGCGGACCAGCAGCCGGGAGTCTCGCGGCTGAGCGACGTCAAGTGTCCGGAGTGTGGCATGCAGCAGGCGCCAGCGCGACACGTGCCGAGGTTCGTCGCCGGGCCCGGCGTTTCAGCCGCGGGCCAGTCGCCACGCAGCGCCGCTCAGCAGCACCAGCACGGGCAGACCAGCGATGAGGCTCCACGCAAGGGCTGAACGCTGCCCGGCGGAGAGAGAGGGAATGGTCGAGATCGAAGCCGACGCGCCGGTCCGTGCGACAAGGTCGTCCTGTCCTGCGAGCCACGTCGTTCCGGCGATGAACAGTTCAAGGTTCCCCGGGAACGCGTAAATCGGTCGGCCCTCGACAACTTCGCCGGCGAGCGTTTGCGTGTCGGTCAGCCAGTCCAGCCCACCGACGACCAGGACGCGCTGATCTCGCGGCAGCGTCGGCGACGATCGCGTGACCGCCGCGGCGATGGTCCAATCGCCTTGGACACTATCGCCCGCGAGGTCGCGCACGCCGCCCGGTGTCGGCGGTGAGGCGAAGTCCGGCCAGCGCTCCGGCGGTACCTGCCGCAAGGGCCCGAACTCACTCTCGCCCCAGACTTCTGCCGAGGCTGGCCGGCGGAGCACGGGCTCCACGCGAACTCCCGCGGGCATTGGCGAAACGGGCCGGATCGGCACGGCCCACGCGATTCGGGTCCGGAGCGAGCGGAGCGTCAACGAGATCGGATGCTCCGCGCCCGGGTCGGTCAGTACGCTGGCAGCGTCAACCCATCGACCGGCCGCACTCCGCGACTGCTGAACGATCGGCGTCGCCGTTCGCGCGTCGACACCGATCTCTCGCAGGAACGAGGCCATCGGATCATCCGCGCCGGTTCCGGGCAGGGTCGACGGCTGAAGGTTGACCATCATCGCCTCGCCATCGCGAGCGAGTGCCGCCATCGCGTCGGCGAGCCGCGCGACGCGAGGCGCAGCATCGGCGGCGCGAGCCTCGAACGGGAAGCAGATCCAGACGATCGGGCGGCCTGCGCTGCGGGCGGCGCTGATCAGTGCAGGCTGCATCTCATCAAGGCCGATGGCCCACTCGGTCACCTCCATGCCGCGGAGGAAGATCGAGTTGCTCACGCGCTGGAGTTCCTCGAATCCCGGCGACAGCCGAAGCGGATACGCGTGGAGAAACACCACCAGCGGACGCGATCCGCCCGCGAGCGAAGCCAGCCCGGCCGTGAGCAGCTCCTCCGCCCGGAAGCGACGGTCCTGATCCTGTGCCCCCGCCTGATCGGCCAGCGGCAGCAACTCATCCATCGCGACAGCAGTAAGCGTCGGACGCGACTGCGCATCCTGAATGCTCGTGGCCGGCGGGGCGATGAGCAGACACGCGCGTGTCCGTTGGATCGCTTGTGCGATCGAGAGGATTCGCAGCCTCCCCAGTGCATCCAGATCGATCGGCACGCGTGCGGCGAGGTCGCGGAGCGGGGCGACAAGCGTGGCCAGGTCGCGGGCACGCGTGCGAGCGGTCTCGGGCAGTTCGCGGATCTCGCCACGGGCCAGGCGATCCATCTCCTCGTTCATCCGCGTCAGGCTCGTGATGGCGTCGCGAAGAGCGGGCCTGAGCGCATCGCCCGCCTGATCCAACTGCGGCAGCGGGAGAGGATCGAGGTTCCGGGCCATGATCTCGTTCGATCGCTTCACCGCCGCATCGAGGTTCGACGCGACGAGCCGGTACATCGCCGCTTGTTCGTTGAACCGGGCACGAATCTGCTCGGCACCCGGCGAGCCCGCGCCGCCGGCGTGCTCGATCAGCGCATCGCCCAGCAACGCCAGTGTTGGCAGCAGCGAGCGGACGCCATCCGCCGTCCGGCCCGTCGCGGCGATCGCGGCGTTGACACCCTCGCGATGACGCGCGATCGCGGCCTTCTCATCGTCCGCGAGCGATCGCAAGAGGCTGTCGTACTCCTCGATGCCCGCGGGCGAACCGGTGTCCAGAACGCGAAGCTCGAGGCGACTGTTCGCCCGCGTGAACTTGTCCAGAACGTCCTCGAGCCTGAGCCGATCACTGGCGCTCGATGCGGCCATGTCCGCCGCGATGACGATCCGCACGGGGACATCGATTCGTTCGAGAACCTGGAGCGCCTGGGGCGAGAGTTGATGCTCGCGCGTCGCGGTGGCATCGATGCGTGTCCGCGCGGTCGAGGTCAGCGTGATCGCCAGGCCTGTGCAGGCGACGAGAACAAGGATGAGGACGATCGCCTGCACGGCGTAACTCAGGCGGGCGTCGCCGCGTATGGCGGAGGGAGATGTGGTTGGTCTGCTCATCAGCGCCACCTCCGGACACGCAGCGCAAGCGCCGTGCTCAGAATGAAGAACGCGCTCATGATCAGAAAGAACGAGACGTGCCCGGTATCGATGATGCCTCTGGCAAAGTCCGCGATCCGAGGCTGAACGCTGAGCGAGCGGGCGATGCCGGCCCATGGCTCATCGAGCCTGGCCGCCGCGGCGGTCGCTCCGACCTCCGAGAGGATCAGCACAAACAGCGTGAGCATGAACGCGAGGGTCTGGCTGCTGGTCAGCGAACTGAACAGAAGCCCGACGCTGAGGTACATCATCCCAAGCAGCACGACACCCAGGTACCCCGCGGCGATCGGGCCATAGTCCGGCCTGCTCAGCGCTTCGAGAACGCCCGCGTAGATCAGCGTCGGCGCAAGACAGGTCATCAGGAACATCAGCGCCCCGGCGAACTTGCCCGTCGCGAGGCCGGCCTCGCTCACCGGGGCGCTCATCAGGGGCTCGATCGTTCCGGTGCGAAGTTCCTCGGCGAACAGGCGCATGGAGATCGACGGCGCGATAAACACGAGCATCGACCACCACACACCGAAGAACGATCGCAGACTCGCGGGCTCGCCCGGCCGGAGCGTCTGCTGCGCGAACACCAGCCCCGAGAGGAACAGGAACAGCGCGGCGACAATCCAGCCGAGCGGCGTGCGGAAGAAACTCGCGTACTCGCGCGTCGCGATGGCCCACGTGCGGGTCATGACGCCACCCCCGACGCTGGCACGAGCGATTCCGGGCGTTCGACGATGCCGTTGAAGACCTCTTCGAGCGTCGGTGTCCGACGCGAGAGTTCGCGGAGCACCGGCCCCTGAGCGGATGCCGCCGCGGCACGCGCGATGGCCTCGCGAAGGTCGCCCGCCTCCGCGGTCGGGCGGATCTTCAGCCGACGCGATCCGTCGCCCAAGACCTCGACTTGGACCGACTCCACGCCGGGCAGTCCTCCGACGCCGCCCGCGATCGCGCCGGTCGCCGACTCGCTCAGGCCCGCGAGCGTCTCGAGCACGTACTCGCTCCGGCTCGTGCTCGCGGCGTTGTGGACCAGTTGCTCAGGCGTGCCATCAGCGCGGAGACGCCCACGGGCGATGATCAGCACTCGGTCGCACGTCAGCGAGACCTCGGGCAGAATGTGTGAACTCAGCAGCACCACGCGCTTGCCCGTCGGGCCGCCCATCGTCAGATCGCGGACCAGCGCCCGCATCGCCTGGATCTGCGACGGATCCAGACCGCTGCTGGGCTCATCCAGAATCAGCACCGCCGGGTCGTGAAGAATCGCCGCGGCGAGGCCTACGCGCTGGCGATAACCCTTTGAGAGTTGACCGATGCGTCGATGCCGGACATCGGCCAGCGCACAGCGATCCAGCGCACGATCGATCGCGGCCTTCCGTCCACTTCGCGGCACGCAGAAGATCCTGGCGCGATAGGCGAGAAAGTCCTCGACGCGCATCTCCGGGTAGACCGGCGCGCTTTCGGGCAAGTAGCCGATAGACGCTCGTGCCGCGCCGCTTGCCAGAACGCTGTCGTGACCGCAGATGCGGATGACCCCCGCCGATGGCGTGAGATAGGACGTCATCATGCGGATAAGCGTGGTCTTTCCTGCACCATTCGGCCCCAGCAGGCCGGTTACGACGCCGGGTTCGATGGTCAGGGAGACGTCATCGACAGCGAGAACGCCCCGAACGCGCGATGAACCCGTCGACGGTGTCGCCCGTCCGAAGAGTTTGCTGACGCGGTCGGCCTGAATCATGGGATCGGGAGCGTATCCGCATCGATGGACGCCGGACGCCGGGCCCATGGGTGTGGATTCCCGATCGGTGTCCCGGGACCGCTACACTTTCCGCAAGACTGGCCGACGAACCCGAATGGACCCGACGAAACCGACGGTCTTGATCGTTCCCGATCCCGCCGACAAGGCGCATGCGGTCGCGCGCGAGCAGGTCGGCGCGATCGTCGGGGTGCTCCGGGCGGCGGGGTTCGAGATTCGCGCGACCGATGGCGAGAAGGGCCCCAACGCGGCGGAACTCAGCCATTACTCCGGCCTCATTGTCGGATCCGCGGACACGATCCGTGGATTCAGCGACGCCGCGGCAACTGCGGGCACCGTGATTCTCGAGGCTGTCGGCGAAGGCATCTGCATGCTCGACAGCGACGGTCAGGTCTGCTGGTCAAACTCGGAGTTCGACCGCTACAGCCCTGTTGTTCGGTCGCGAGTCGCCACCGTCTGCGGCCAGTTTCTGCGCAACCCGTCCTCGCCGGTCGGCCTTCCCGGAGGGCCGCGTGATGATCGTCGGCGGTTTGATCTGAGCGTCGATCTCTCCGCCGGACCCGGGGCCGACGGCTCGGGCGAGCCCGCGTACTTCGAGGTCCTGCTTTCGCCGATTTCCGCCGATGCGTCGAACCTGCTGCTCCCGTCGCAGGCCGGGGCGAGGGGCGTTGCGGTTGTGCGCGACATCACGGTCGCTCGCCGCCGCGAGTTGAAGCTCGACGCGATCAACCGCGCCGGCGGCGAGTTGGTCCGGCTGGATCGTGACCTGATCGAGAAGATGAACACCGGCGAGCGCCTTCGCGTGCTCGAGCAGAAGATCATCAAGTTTGCCCATGATCTGCTTCACTTCGACCACTTCGCGATCCGTCTGATAGAGGAACGAACGGGCAAGCTGGAACTGGTCATGTCCCGCGGCCTTCCCTCGGCGGCGATGGAAGTCGAGCTCTACGCCCGGCGCGAGAACAACGGCATCTCGGGGTACGTCGCCGCAACGGGCAGGTCGTACATCTGTCCCGATACCGCCGCCGACCCGCTCTACGTCACCGGCATCGAGTCGGCGCGCTCGTCGCTGACCGTGCCGCTTCGCATGAGCGACCGCGTCATCGGCATCTTCAACGTCGAGTCGTCGCGGCCCGCCGCATTCGGAGAGGAGGAACGCCAACTCGCCGAGCTCTTCAGCACCCATATGGCGCTCGCGTTGCACCTCTTGAACCTTCTGGTTATTGAACGGTGCAACGTCGGCCAGACGGTCACGGGCAACGTCGAGAGCGAGGTCAGCGAGCCACTGGACGACATCGCGCAGATCGCCGCGAAGGTCAAGGCCGCACTCGCGGGCGCGGGACAGACCGGAACCGGCCCCGCCGCCGAGGCCCATCTCGTCAGGCAGATCGAGCGAATTCTCGCGGATGTCGACAGCATCAGGCGTCGCTTCAAGGACGTCGCCGCCGGCCCGACCATGATTCTCGGTGCCGACAAGGCCCTTTCGGGTGCCGCGGTCGATCCGCTGATCGTCGGCAAGCGAATCCTCGTCGCGGATGACGACTCCCGCATCCGTCAGACGGTCCGCGAGGTGCTCAGCATCCGCGGCGGTGAGATTGTCGCGGTCGAGAACGGCGCGGAGGCGATCGCCGCCTTGACCGGTTCCCCCGTGGACGGCGCGGGGCCGGCGGGGTCGAGTGCTCAGCCCGGACAGGAGCGTCCAAGCCCTGCCGCTTCGTCGACCGTTCGCGGTTTCGACCTGCTCGTGAGCGACATCCGTCTGCCAGACAAGACGGGATACGAGATTTTCGCCGCGGCTCGCAAGGTGAGCCCGGACCTGCCGGTGATCCTCATGACCGGTTTCGGCTACGACCCGCATCACTCGGTCGTTCGAGCGAGTCAGGAAGGACTCTCGTGCGTGCTCTTCAAGCCCTTCCAGGCCGAGCGGCTGATCGAGGAAGTGCACAAGGCGCTCGCGAAGAACGCCGGCACATGAAGCCGCCATGCCCGAGCGTTCGCCGCCGGGTCACTTCGTCGCGGGGGCTGGCGCAGGCTGGTCGCGGAATGACTCGACTCGCTTCATGCCGGGCACCGGCCGGAACGAGAACCTCTCGGCAAGTGCCGGGGAATCCGGCTCGTTGATCGACTGATCTTCGAACGAATAGACCTGCCATGCTTTGGTGATGTCCATCGCGGGGCTTGGCGATGCACCGGCGGGCTTCATCGCCAGGAGCATCGTCCGCACCTGGGCCGTGGCATCGATGCGGAGTTCTGCCGGCAGGCCCGTGGCCCCATCGACATCCAATTCGAGCGTGGACGGCACCCCGGTGCCGCCGCCCTGAATGGCGTCCGGACGAGTCGTGCCGGCGAGTGTGATGATCGCCCGGCCCTTGATCTCTCGCCGCGTGATCGAGTCCACTTTGCCGAAAGGGGCGAAGAGCCATCGCTTGCCGCGATCTCCATCGCCCGACCGTCGAAGGAGCGTGCCCAGAAGCGGGTGCTCGAGGCCCTCGTTGCCGGGCGGAAGAGCGGCATAAGCCTGCGTGAGAACGAGATCGCCTTCCGTCGTCATGACCCGATACCGCCCGGCGGGGCTCTCTGGCGATCGCGACCGGTCGACCAGTGTGAGCGTCGTGCCGTCATAGATCATCGCCGCGGCGGGGAAGTACTTGGCGACACGTCGCGGTCCCGTTCCTTTGTCCGGGCCGTCCGCGACGAAGAGCGCGCAGAGCCGCGGCGCATGGCGATCAATGATCCGCCGGGCTTCCTCTCCCCCCTCAACCCGCAGCGTGATGCGCATCACGTCGCGATAGTTCGCGCATCCACGCAAGCGAGCCTCAACGCCATCGAGGAGCTCTGTCGCGGCCTTGCGGATCTGTGCATCAACGCCCTCGAGCTGGGCCGAGGGCAGCGCGGGAGGGTTCAGCGACTCGTCTGCACCCTCGGCCCCAGGCGTGCCCGCGAGGACGAGGCTCCACGAGACCACGCCCAGAGTGATGGATCGCATCAGCATCGACGGACGGTACTCGATTCAAACGTGCCACGCCCCAGAATCTCGCAGTGTTATAGGTGATTGTACGTATGTGGCCTTGATTTTGGGATACGGATCCGGAATCTTGAGGGGAAGACCTTGCACGCGGCAAAGAAGTGCGCATACTTCACGAAGTCTTGAGGGTGTGCGAGGAGAGAGCCATCGCACATTGCGCTGTTTTTGCTGGCTCTTAGTCGCCGAAGGTAGTCCCTTTGGTCAACCGCTGCCCTAACCGGCAGCCCTGAGGAGAGAGAGCATGAAGATGCGTTGCGCGATCGTTGCTGGTCTTGCCCTGTCCTGCGCCGGTGCGGCCCAGGCCGAGGACCTGCTTGGTTTCTTCACGATGAACGGGACGATTCAGGCCGCCCCGAACTCGGGCAACACCTTCATGGGTCAGGCCTTTGGCCTTGGCAACTCCGCGATCGGTTTCCCCGGCGCGGCCATCACGGGCGTGGACAATCTCGGTGTCAACATTTCCGGCAACAACTACGCCGCTGGCACGCAGATGCGTCTGAATGTCTGGCTGTGGGACTCGCCCTCGCTCGCCACCAGCGGCACCACGCCGGCGTTCAGCAACCTGCTCACGCAGCAGTCTTTCGACGTGACCCTTGACGCAGATTGGAACAGCGGCTTCATTCAGGTCTTCGAGAATCCGACCAACACCCCCTTCTTCCAGTTCTCGTCGCCGATCCCGATTTCCGACACGATCTTGGGGATCACGTTCAACTGGCAGGTTCTGGACCTGAGCACGGGCGAGTACACGAGCGTTCCGGGCCTGACCACCGGCATCCGCAACAGCGGCAGCTTCATCGGCGCCCTGCCGAACCCCAGCTCGTACTACCGCAATGTGTCCTCGACCTCGACCAACGGCAACTTCCTCGGCAGCGATAGCCGCAACATCAACGTCGCGGCCCCGAACAACCGCAGCGCGTTGGCCTTCGCCGTCTGGGCGATCCCGACCCCCGGCGCGGCGGCCCTGCTGGGCCTTGGTGGCCTGGTTGCCACGCGTCGCCGTCGCTGAGTTCGCGTATTCGTCAGCCTTCGCCCGCTTCTTCAGGGCCTCGCCAATCTTGGCGGGGCCCTTTTTCTTTCCTGGCCTCGTCGGTCGATGGGAGGCCCCCGGGGTGCCGATAATGTTCCTGTGCGCGACCCTCGGCCGCGTGCGGAAGGAACCAACCCATGAAGGCCCGGCAGGCCGTACTCGCCATTCTCGTCGCGTTCCTCTTTGGCGTGTTCATCGCGCGCCTGCCGGCCACCGTCGCGTACTACCGGGGCGATGCGGATTGGGCGCGGGCCCTTGTCGAGACCGAGCAGATCATCCGAGCTCGGTACGTTGAGCCGGTTGATCAGCAGGTGCTGCTCAATGGCGCGATCGACGGGATGGTCCGTTCGCTTGATGATCGATACTCCGAGTTCATTCCGCCTGCGCAGCGTGAAGGCTTCGAAAAGGCTCTGACGGGCAAGTTCTCCGGCATCGGTGCCACGGTGAACATCGTCGACGGCGTCCTGACCATCATCTCGCCGATCGAAGACTCCCCGGCGTTTGACGCCGGGCTCATGGCCGGAGACCGCATCGAGCGCATCGACGGCGAGCCCACGCTCGGTCTAAGCGTTGACCAGTGCGTCGCCAAACTTGTCGGCGATGCAGGAACCAGCGTCACGCTGGAGATCTCTCGCGGCTCGGGCACGTTCGAGCGAGCACTGACCCGCAGGCAGGTCACGGCGCGGACCGTGCGCGGATTCCGGTTTCTCCCGGCCGAGCGTCGCCACGACGGAAGGCCGGGTTGGGACTACCTGATCGACCCGGCACGCGGCGTTGCATACATCCGCATGTCGCAGTTCACGCCGAGCATCGCGGCCGAATTTCGTGCGGCGTTTGCCGATGCCCAGGCGCAGGCATCCTCGGCGAACATCAGCCTCGCAGCGCTGATTCTGGACCTGCGCGACAACGGCGGCGGAGTTCTGGAACAGGCGGTCGAACTTGCCGACATGTTCCTGGCTTCGGGCACCATCGTTTCAACGCGCGGGCGTGATGGCTCGGGGGAAACGATCGTCGCCTCGCCCGACGTGCTGATTCCCGCGGACATGCCCGTGATGCTCATGCAGAACCAGGCCTCTGCGAGCGCGAGCGAGGTCCTCGCCGGGGCGCTCATGGACAACCAGCGAGCGGTTGTGCTGGGGACGCGTTCCTTTGGCAAGGGTCTTGTGCAGGCCATCGAGCCCATCTTCAGTGTGCCGGGCGCTCAGCTCAAGCTCACCGAACAGCGCTACTACCTGCCCAGCGGCAGGCTGCTTCATCGCACGGACGACGCCAAGGAGTGGGGCGTGGACCCCACGCCCGGCATGTTTATCGCCATGAACGCCGAGCAGGGGCGTCAGTTGGGGCTCAACCGCCGCGTTTTCGAGGCGATCCAGCGCGTCGCGGCGGGACAGACCGACATCGCATCGCTCGCAAGTCCGAGCGTTTCTCCGGCCAACACCGCCGACGGTCTACTGGACCCGCGCGCGGCGCGTTGGGCTGACCCGGTTTGGATCGGCGAGGTGCTCGGGGACATCCAGCTCGCGCGGGCCATGGTGAAGATCGGTCAGCGATTGGCTCTGGGCGACTGGCCCAAGGCCGAGTCCGCCGCGGAAGTCGCGGCCTCCGAGCAGGGTGCGATCGCATCGGCGGAACTTGATCGTCTCGAGAAGACCTACGACATGCTGCTGCTCGAGCTTTCCCGCGTCGAACGACGGATCGCGGCGATCGACGGAGGCGGCGAATCTCCCCATACCGCCCGTCCCGCGTCGCTCTGGCCCGATGACGCAACGGTCCGCGGCGGCAGGCTCGAGGTCTTTGACAGCGCGGGCCGTCCGCTGGCGACGCTCAAGATCCTGCGTGATGATCTTGAGCGGTGGCTGATCGACGCGGATGTCCGCCCCGCCTCGCCAAAGGCCTTGGAAGGCGAACTCCCCGCAAAGGCTGCCGGATCGGATGAGGCGAAGACGCCATGACTCCCGCTCCGCATGGCACCGAGCGCTCGCCCGCGGGAGATTCGAGCGAACGAGTCGTACTGGGTATCGAGAGCTCCTGCGACGAGACAGCCGCCAGTGTGGTCGTTGGTGGTCGGATCGTTCTGAGCAACATCATCTCCAGCCAGCACGATCTGCACGCGGAGTACCGCGGCGTAGTGCCCGAGATCGCCAGCCGTGCGCACGCTGAACGAATCACGCCCGTGGTGCGGGAGGCGCTGACGCAGGCCGGCGTCACGCTCGCGCAGATTGACGCCGTGGCTGTTTCCGTACGGCCCGGGCTTATCGGCTCGCTGCTCGTAGGCGTCTCCGCGGCCAAGGCGCTTGCGTGGTCGCTGCGTCGCCCGCTCGTTGGCGTGGACCATGTTCAGGCGCATCTTGTCGCCGGGCTTCTCGCTCGCAGGCCCGCGGGCGGTGGCGCGATGGACGTCCCTTCGCTGACCGATGAGCACGCGATGTTCCCGGCTCTGGGGTTGGTCGTTTCCGGCGGTCACTCATCGATCTTCCTGATGCGCAGCCCGCTGAGCATCACCACGCTCGGCGGCACCCGCGACGACGCGATCGGCGAGGCCTACGACAAGGCCGCGGCGATTCTGGGGCTGCCATACCCCGGCGGTCCGATCGTCGACCGCCTGGCGCGCAACGGCCGACCCGATACGGTGAAGTTTCCCATCTCGCGGCTCGAGCCCGGTTCGCTCGACTTCTCATTCAGCGGGCTCAAGACCGCGATGCTCTATCACGTCCACGGAGTGCCCACGACACGCGGCCGAGGGGGCACCGCCGCCATCGAACTGAACGAGCGGAGCATCGCCGACGCGTGCGCATCGTTCCAAGCCGCGGCGGTCGGCGCGGTGATTCTCAAGTTGGACCGGGCGCTCGAAGTGTGCCACAACGCACGAACACTGTTCGTCGGTGGCGGCGTCAGCGCCAACTCGCTTCTGCGCTCGCGATTGCAGTCCATGGCCACCGAGCGGGGGCTCCGCATTGTGCTCCCGTCGATGGAGTTCTGCCTGGACAACGGCGCGATGATCGCGGCCCTTGGCCACCGCACGCTCGCGGCCCGCGGCTGGATGTCCGACCCGTTCACGATCTCCGCGAGCCCGATGTCGGCGATCGCGCACGAGGTCGCCGGTTCGGGTACGCTTGAGGTTCCCCGCAGACCGTGAGCACCCATGTCCACAACCACCATGCAGCACGTGCCGCCCTCGGCGACGTCGCAACGTGAATCGTCCTCCAGTCCCTCGGTTTCAGCAGTCGGCCTTGCGACAAGCGGATTCCCCGCTGCAAGCGGCACGACGCTGATGTGGTCGGCTTACCTGGTTACGAGTTGGACGTGGTGCATCGGCATGTTTCTGCCGGTGCTGCTGATGCGAGACCTTGGCGTCTGGGCGTTTGTCGTCTTTGCCGTTCCCAATGTGCTCGGTGCGGCACTGATGGGCCGAGTGCTCTCGCGGATCGATGCCCAGTCCATTCAGACGTTTCATCGTCCCGCGGTCATCGCATTCTCGGCGATAACGATCGCGTTTCAGGCTTTTTTTCTGGTCTGGGCGGCGCAGTGGGCCGGCTTGCCGCTGGTCTGGCTCGGCGTTCTCGCCGTTGTTCTGCCCGTGTGCTTTGGCGTGCTCGACACGCGGCAGACCCGCGCTGAGCACACGCCCGGCTGGACACCGCTGTTTGTCTGGGGACTCTCGCTGGTTGTCATCGTTCAGGGCGTTCTGGTCGGTGCGTGGTCCGGCCCTTCGTCGACCTCATCCCTCGGGAGCGCGGCGTTCTCGATCGATCTGCTGCCGTTGCTCATGGTGTGCCTGCTGGGCTTTGCGTGCAGCCCATATCTGGATGCGACATTCCTTCGCACCCGGGCCAGTCTGGGCCAGCCAGCCGCGGGGCGAACGTTCGCACTGGGGCTGGGGTTCATGTTCACGCTGATGATTCTCGGCACGCTCTGGTACGCTCCGGCGGTGCTCGGCCCGGCGATGGGCCAGCGCGTCGCGTCGCTGAGCGTGCTCGTGCTGATCGCTCTTCACATCGTGCCGCAGTTGCTGATGACCATTTCCATGCACCGCGCCTGCGCGCGTGACACGAACTCTCGTCGACAGACGCCCGGCTTCGTCCCGATCGCGGTCGCGGTCGGCGCACTCTGCGGCGTGCTCTGCGCCGTCGCGGCAGATCAGGCCATGTTCCGAGGCTTGCTCGCTTCGGAGGCGATGTATCGCGTATTCATGGGCTTCTACGGCCTGGTTGCACCGGCGTACGTGCTTACCTGTCTGCGGCCCGGCAGCGGCTATCAGCATGTACGCCCGAGCACGCTGCAGCTGAGCGTGTTCGCCGCGGCCGTGATACTCGCGCTGCCGTTCTACTTTCTCGGATTCGTCGACCGCCAGTGGGCCTATCTCGTGCCGGGTGTGGTGATCGTGCTCGTTGCGGCGATCTCGATCCCCGCCGCGCCGATCACCCGCCGCGCACTGGCCTGAAGCAGCGGAGCGGGTCACTCGCCGGGGATGTATGAGATCACGCCCTCCCAGGGCGAACTCGCCGAGGCGTAGAGCTTCTTCGGGATCCGCCCGGCGCGCAAGCTCTGGCGTCCGGAAATGCACGCGTGACGCATCGCGCTGGCCATGAGAATCGGGTCCTTTGCGTGCGCGATCGCGGTGTTGAGCAGCACACCGTCGGCCCCGAGCTCCATCGCGACGGCGACATCACTCGCGGCACCAACGCCCGCATCGACGATCACGGGGTACGCGCCATCGCCCTGCTTGAGAAGCTCGAGGCAGAGCACGATGTTGTTGGCGTTCAGCACACCCTGACCGCTGCCGATGGGCGAGCCCGCCGGCATGACGCTCGCAGCGCCGGCCTCCTTCACACGCAGGGCCGCGATCGGGTCGTCGCTGCAATAGGCCAGCACATCGAAACCGTCCTTGACCAGTTCGCGTGTGGCCTCGATGGTGCCGACGGGGTCGGGCAGAAGGGTCTTTCGGTCGCCGAGCACCTCGAGTTTGACCCACGACGCGCCTGGGTTGCCCAGTTGCTCGAGCAAGTCGCGGCCCAGGCGGGCAACGCGTACCGCGTCCTCAGCGCTGAAGCAGCCCGCGGTGTTCGGGAGGATCGTGTATCGGGAGAGGTCCAGCGCATCGAGCAGGCTCTGCCCCTGGGCGTTGTACAGCCGCTCGCGGCGCACCGCGACCGTAACGACCTCGGCTCCGCTCGCGTCGAGGGCGACGCGCATCTGGTCCATGCTCGCGTACTTGCCCGTGCCGACGATGAGACGGCTGCGGAAGGAACGGCCGCGGATGACCAGCGGCGAGTCGGGCGTGATGCCCTGAGTGGTTGATTCGGTCTGGCCCGGCATGCTCATGGCCAACGGTACACCATCGCGGCGTCGGCTGAGCGACCGGGGCGTGCGTGGCAGTGGGGGTGACTGGTCGCTACGCTTTGGCGATGTCCACCCTCGCCGAGCCTGTTCACGCCGCCTCCCACGCCACCGGCAAGCCCCTGCTGAGCGTGCGGAACCTGCAAACGTACTTCCCGATTCGCAAGGGGGTGCTGCAGCGCGTCGTCGGGTACATGAAGGCTGTCGATGGTGTTTCGTTCGATGTTTATCCCGGCCAGACGGTCGGCCTCGTCGGAGAGTCCGGCTGCGGCAAGACCACCGTTGGCCGCACGCTGCTTCGGCTGATCCCGGCGACGGGCGGCAGCGTGACCTTTGACGGGCAGGATGTGTACGCCGCCAGCGGTCGGCAACTCCAGAGCCTCCGACGGCAGATGCAGATCATCTTTCAGGACCCGGGCGGCTCGCTGAACCCCCGAATGCGGATCGTCAACATCATCGGCGAGCCGATGCTCGTTCACGGAATCGTCAAGGACAAGTCCGAGTTGCGGTCGAAAGTCGAGGCGGTTCTCGAGCGTTGCGGTATGCCCAAGGCCGCCGCGGACCGCTACCCGCACGAGTTCAGCGGTGGACAGAAGCAACGCATCGGAATCGCGCGTGCTCTGGCGCTTCAGCCGCGGTTCATCGTCTGCGATGAGCCGACCAGTGCGCTGGACGTGAGCATCCAGGCGCAGATTCTCAACCTGCTCAGCGATCTTCAGCGCGACCTGGGGCTGTCGTACCTGTTCATCAGTCACGACATGGCCGTTATTCAGCACATGTGCCAGAAGATCTGCGTGATGTACAAGGGGCAGATCGTCGAAGAGGGCACGCGCGACGAGGTGATCCTTTCGCCGAAGCATCGCTACACGCAGAGCCTGCTCAGCGCGGTCCCGGAGCCCGACCCTCGGCGCAAGCGCGACCGGATCGTCTTCGAGGGCGGGGCGAGCTGAGCGGATTTCGGGCCTGAGGTGGATCGCCATGCGCGATCGATGAGATGACGCGCAGCAGTGCCAAATGACAAAGGGCCCCGCGAGTCGCGGAGCCCTTTGGAGTGGATCGCTTGAGCGGAGCGGGACTTAGCCCTGCTTGGGGCCCTGCTGCGGGGCCATCGGGATCTCGCCGTTGGTCTCCTCGAACTGACGGATCAGCTGGGAGAGGCGGATGGCCAGGCTCTTGGCGCCGCGCCAGTTGAGGACGACGCGGTTGGAGATGTCCATGAGCATCACGGTGCGGCCGTCCTGACCCGGACGGGGCATGCCCAGACCGAAGTCCAGAACGACCTCGTCGTTCGTGGTCGTGGTGAGGAACGAGTTGGCGTAGCCGGAGCGCATACGCGTGTCGTTGATGGACAACTGAACCTGCTGCTGCTGCTGATCGGACATGGGAGCCTTTCTGGTGTTGACCTGATTGGGGGCGCGAGTCGAGCAGAGTGGCTATCGGCTCGTTGGCCCGTGAACTTCTCTGAAAACCGAGGCGAACGGACGAGGAACGCTCAATGCCGGAGACAGGAATCGAACCTGCATGCCTTTAGGGGGCGACGGATTTTGAATCCGTTGCGTCTGCCAATTCCGCCACTCCGGCCCCGATTCTGAGCTTGGCCGAAGAGCGTAGGCACGCCCGGGCCGGTTTCGGACTCAGGCGGTCTCGCCCACCGCCCAACGGGCGAACGAGATGATCTGGGCGTCCTTGGGGACCAGATCCTTGATCTTGCGCGTCGGGTCCTTGATGAACGGCTGCTCGAGGAGCGCGACTTCCTCGAAGAACTTACGCATACCGCCCTCGACCATCTTCTCGGCGATGTCCTTGGGCTTGCCCGACTCGATCGCCTGCTCGATGCGGAACTTGCGCTCGCGCTCGACGACTTCGGCGGGGATCTGCGAAGCGGACACGCCCTGAGGGCGCACCGGGTTCGCGACGACGTGCATGCCGATGTCCTTGATCAGGTCCACGGAGATGTTCCCGTGACCCTGGATCAGCACGCCGGTCTTGCCGTCGTGGTGGACATAGGCGCCGAAGACGCTCTTGCCGTCGCCGCACGCCAGCTTGAGGCCGCGGGCGAAGGAGCAGTTCTCACCCGTGCTGATCCGCACCTCGTCCAGAGCCGCGGCGCCCTGGCCGGACGCGGCGGTGTGCTTGCCCGGGACGCCCGAGGCGACGCCCTCGGCGACCAGGTCGACCATCTTCACGAACTTCTCGTTGATCGCCGTGAAGTCCGTCTCGGCGCGAACCTCGACGATCGCGGCGAACGGGAACTGGCCCGCGCCGGGGGTGTTGTTGATGTGCACGCCGATCCGGCCTGCGCCGGCAGGACGGTCGGTGCGGCCGTCCATCTTGCCCTTGAGCTTCTTGCGGAGCAGTTCCTCGGCCTTCTCCATCTCGCCGCCGGCTTCCACGAGCGCCTTCTTGCACTCCATCATGGACAGCCCGGTGCGGTCGCGGAGTTTCATCACGACGGACGCGGAGATCTCGGTGGTCGACATTCAAGGCTCCTGACGTATGTTCACGACGCGGCGGCGTCGATCGGGTCCTCTTGCGTTCCGCCGGGGAGCCCGGCGGCTGGAAACGGTCTCTGTGCGTTCGGCCCGGGATTGCGCCCGTGCCCGACGGTGTACGAAAGCGGCCGGGACTCAGTTCGGCTTCGCGGGAGCCGCGGGAGCCGAAGCCGAGGCCAACTGCTCCTCGGGCATCAGGTTCGCGTCGCCACCGTCGGCCTTGAACTGTGCGCGGGTCGAGCGGCGCGGGCCGCCCTGTGCGCCCGCGGCGGCCGCGGCGCCCTGCTCCTTGCTCTGACGCTGCTGCTTGCCTTCGGCGATCGCCAGGCACAGCTCGCGGATGATCACGTCGATCGACCGCATCGAATCGTCGTTGCCCGGGATCGGGATGTCGGCCATCTCCGGATCGCCGTCGGAGTCGATGAGGCAGACCGTCGGGATGCCGAGCTTGCGGGCCTCAAGCAGCGCGTTCATTTCGCGCTTGGTGTCGATGACCACGATCACGCCGGGAAGCTTGTCCATTCGGCGGATGCCGTCAAGGTTCCGCTTCATCTTCATCATCTCGCGGCGGAGCTGGCTCTCCATCTTCTTGGAGTACGACGCGAAGTTGTCGCGCTCCTGGATGGCCTCGAGCTCCTCGAGTCGCTTCAGTCGCGAGCGGATCGTGCGGAAGTTCGTCAGCGTGCCACCCAGCCAACGCTCAACGCAGTAGTGCATCTTGACGTCGCCGACGCGCTGCTCGATCACCGAGCGAGCCTGGCGCTTGGTGCCGACGAAGCAAACGTCCTTGCCGTCGGCAACGACGCGGGCGAGGAACTTCTTCGCCAGCAGGAGACCCTTGACGGTTTCCTTGATGTCGATGATGTGGATGCCGTTGCGCTTGCCCCAGATGTACGGGGCCATCTTCGGGTTCCAGTTGCTTGCGCGCTGGCCGAAGTGAATGCCCGCTTCGATGAGGTCTGCGACGATTTGGCTGGCCATGTGAACCTTTCAGCGACACCGCGAGAGTGAACCCGGCCAGCACGCTCGAGCCTCGCCACTGCGAGGTCTCGAACGCCCGGCACCCCGCACAAGGGCGCTTGGGGGGGACGGACATAAACGAGATGCCCAAGCCGGGCGACACGCCCAGCCTCGGAAACGCCCCGCCGGGTCGCGGAGCGTTACAGGGGGATGGTAGGGTTCCGCGGCTGGCGTGGCAAGCATCGGACCGCACGGAAGTGCGGCCGCTGGGTTCATTCAGGCCGATTCGATCGTCTGTCGGACCGCCCACCAACCTCGGCGACGCGCCGTCCGGCCTTACTTGGGCCGACAGCGGGCTTGAAGGATGAACCCGGGCGGGACATTCCCCCAAACCGGGGGAAGCATCCGAACCTCATCGAAGTGAGCTCGGAGGGCTCGGCGGAGTTCTCGGGCCTTGGGCGTCATGGGCACTTGGTAGGTGATGAGGCTCAACCACCCGCCGGGCTTCAGGGACTTGGCGACCTCTTCGAACAACGCGTTCCGGGCGGCCGCGGGGAGCAGCGAGACGGGGATCGCGCAGACGACGGCATCGAGACCGGCGTGTCCGCGGTGCTTTGTGCCGCGGACTTGCTGGGCGAGAGAGCGGAGCTTGAGGGCATCGCCGCAGACGAGGTGGACATCGGGGAATCGCGAGCGGAACTCGTGCGCGAGTTTCTCGTTGATCTCCACGGCAAAGAACGTGCAGCGTTCGTGGTTGATCGTCCGCAGGATGTGCTTGGTGATCGGCCCGGTGCCCGCGCCAATCTCGGCGACAAACTCCGCCGACTCGAGCCCGATTCGGCTGGTGATGGCCTTGCCGATGGCGGCGCTGGTCGGAAAGAGTGCCCCGACCGCGGCCGGACTGCGGAGAAACTCGCGGAAGAACACGATCGCCGAAGTCACCCGCGATGGAGCTCCGGAGGGGCGCTTGGCCGCTGCGCCGCGAGGCTTGGCCGCGATCTTCGGCTCGGTCTGGTTGGCGGCTCGTTCGTGACGTGCGCGGTCGGACTTTGCCCCCGGCGGAGCGGTCCTGGACACCTTCGCATTGCCGACCTGGGCCATGATCGAGGCTCGGGGCGCGGGATGGGGGCGGAACGACGAATGCGAGCATATCCGCTTCGTCGGGGTCCCGGCTACGCTGGTCGAGAGTCTCTTGCACGATTACATACACCCCTCGCTTGAGGGTTCTCCTGGGAGGTTCGGCGTGTTCCTGATTCGCAGAGCCAAGCCCGATGACGTTCCGACCCTGTTGAAGCTGGCACGCATGGTGCACTTCATCAATCTGCCGCCCGATCGGGAGATCATCGACTCGAAGGTGAACTGGTCCCGGCAGTGCTTCCTGCTTGCCAGCGAGGGAACGCTGTCCGTCGCGGCGTCGTCGGCGAGCCCCGCGTCCTCGGGCGTGTTGGCGTCCGGGCTGCGCGATCTGACCGGACGCTCGCCGCTGTTCATGTTCGTGCTCGAACAACTCGAGAACAACGGCGGGTGCATCGGCACCAGCCAGATCATCAGCAAAATGGGCGGACCCGGTCGGCCGAATGTCTCGCTGCAGTTGTCCCGCAAGGAGATGTTCAGCCAATCGCTGCAGGTCGGCGTGACGCACACGGTCGCGACACTTCACCTGGATGAAGCGGGGCCGACGGAAATCGGTGGTCTGATCCTCCAGCCCAGTTTCCGCGGGCACCGCCAGAAACTCGGGCGGCTGCTCTCGGCGATCCGCTTCCACTTCATGGCGCTTCACCGAGACCTCTTCGGGCCGCGGGTGCTGGCGGAGATGATGGGGCCGATCACGCCGGACGGGTACAGCCCGTTCTGGGAGCACTGTGCGCGGTGCTTCATCAATCTGAGCTATGAGGAGGCGGACAAGTTCTGCCAGGAGAGCAAAGAGTTCATCCTGACGCTGTTCCCGCCGGAGCCGATCTACTTGACGTTGCTGGCGCCGGAGGCCCGCAACGCGGTGGGTCAGGTCGGGCCTGAGACCGTGCCGGCGCGGCGCATGCTGGAAAAGCTCGGCTTCAAGTACCACCAGCGGATCGACCCGTTCGACGGCGGTCCGCACTTGGAGGCGCTGCTGGAGGAGATCGAACTGGTCCGATCGACGAAGTTGCTCAAGTTGGGCGAGCCCGTGAAGGCGAGCGCGAAGCCGGACTCCGGCCTCAAACGTCGCGGCTATGTGAGCACGCTGGATGATGACGGCGAGTTCCGGGCGGTGGAGACGGCGATGGACCTGGACCGCAAGGGCCGGCTGGTGCTGCCGCGTGCGGTTTTCGACGTGCTCGCGGGCGAAGTGGGCATGGAAGCCGGGTACACACCGATCGCGATCGAAGGTGCCGCGCCGACGACATCGGCTGTATCCAAGCGGAAGGGTGCCGCGGGACGCAAAGGGTGATGGGCCGGTGAACGCTCGCTAGACTCCGTCATGAGCACGCAGCAGGGCATGTCGGCGACCGCGTTCTTGAGCCATCCGCCGGCGAACTTTGTCGATGGCAAGTGGGTGGGCATTCCGGGGTCGGGACTCGTCACGACAAATCCGGCGAACCCGTCGCAGATCGTGTATGCCTGCGCGCCGGCGCTTGCGCACGTGGATGCGGCGGTCGCGTCGGCTTCGCTCGCCCAGAAGAAGTGGTCGCGTCTGCCGCGCGAGACGCGATTCGCGGTGCTCAGACGATTCGCGAGCGTCGCCAAGGAGCGGACGAGCGCGTTCTCGAACCTGCTGATGGATGAAATCGGCAAGGTGGCGTGGGAGGCGGCCGGGGAGGCGGGACTGCTTGGGAGCAAGGTGGACATCACGCTCGACCCCGCGCCGGAGGGCGGGCTCGCGCGGGTGACGGGATTCGAGATGCCGCTCTCGCCGACGCGCTCGGGTCGATGCTCGTTCCGTCCTCACGGCGTGATGGCGGTGCTCGGGCCGTTCAATTTTCCCGCGCACCTTCCCAACGGTCACATCATCCCGGCCCTCGCGGCGGGGAACACGGTGGTCTTCAAGCCAAGCGACAAGGCGATGGCGGTCGGTCAGTTGCTGACCGAGTGTTTCGCCGCGGCTCTTGAGCAGGAACTCGGTGCGGCGAACATCCCCGGTGTGATCAACCTGGTTCAGGGCGGCGCCGACGTCGCATCAGCGCTGGTCGCGCACGCGGGCGTGGATGCGATCGCGTTTACGGGATCGTGGGCGGTCGGTCGACGAATCCTTGAGGCGAATCTCGATCGACCCGGACGTATCGTCGCGCTGGAGCTGGGCGGAAACAACCCGACCATCGTGATGGATGATGCCGACCTGCACCTTGCCGCAACGGAGGTTCTGCGTTCGGCGTTCATCACCACCGGTCAGCGCTGCACATGCACGCGGCGGGTGATCGTTCACGAGGCGATCGCGGCGCGGTTCATCACCGCCCTGAGCAAGGGCGCGAGCAACCTGATCGTGGGCGAGCCCCGCGCGACGCACCCGGTCTTCACAGGCCCGATCAACAACGCGCCCGCGCTGCGCAGCGTGCTGGAGTTTCAGGATGCGTGCGAACGGGCCGGGGCACGCGTGCTGCTTCGGAGCAGCGCGATGAGCACTCCGGGCAACGGGCATTACGTCACCCCCGGGATCATTCAGGTGGATCGGTTCGTCGACCGCGAGCCGGCGGCGTTCGCCGCCGGGTGCGATCGGGAGATCTTCGGTCCGTTGCTTCGGGTCAGCGTTGTGCGTTCGTTCGAAGAAGCGATGCAGCAGGCCAACGCCACGCGGTACGGTCTGGCCGCGTCGATCTTCACGCGTTCGTCCGAGGCGATCGAGACGTTCCTGCATGAGTGCCGTGCCGGGTGCCTCAACGCCAACACGGGCACCGCCGGCGCGAGCAGCAAACTGCCCTTCGGCGGGCTGGGGCTCAGCGGGAATCACCGTCCCGCGGGTTCGTTTGCTCTGGACTATTGCGCGTACCCGGTCGCGAGCATGGTTGAGACCGGCCCCGCGGCGGCCCTGCCGCAGGGCATGAGGTTCGAGGCATCGTGGCTCGACGGAGTCAAGGCGTAAGGGCCGGGCGGCGGCGGCGAAACGCAAGTCTCGACCGGGCGGGGCTCAGAACGACACACTGTCGACGCGAGGGGCAATGGAGCAGCACGATGATGCGGAGGGCGCGGCGATGATCGGGCCGATCATGATCGGAGACAGACCTGCGTGCGTGTCGATGCTCGGAATCGGCTCTGCGGGAGACGTCCACCCCTTCATCGCGGTCGGTGCCGAGCTTGTGCGATCGGGTGTTGCCGTCCGGTTCATCAGCGATGCGAGATACGCGGGCGTCGCGGTCGACGCTGGGTTGATGCACGTGCCGCTGGGCGGCGCTGATGGACACTGGAGCGTGTCGAGCCTCGCGGACAACCCGTCGCACACGGGGCGAACAGCAGGTTGGGCGGGAATGCTGCGTGACGAGGTGATCCCCCGAATCCCGAGCGTCGTCGCGGCGCTTCGCGCGGCGGTCGCGGATCAGCAGTCGGATGTCATCATCTCGCCGCACACGGGCTTCGGTGCGCCCTGGGTGGCCAGAGAAGCGGGCGTGCCGTGGGTCATGATGGCAACGGCGCCCGCGTCGTGGTGCTCGCTGGTAGATCCTCCGATGTATCCGCTTATGCCCGACAAGGACCGCTACCGCCCCTGGCTGGTCAAGCTCGGTGTGGCTTTCGGGAAGGCGATGACCAATGCGGCGCTCGACCCGGCGATCAACAAGGTGCGGCGAACGCTCGGCATGAGCAAGGGACGCGCGTTTGCGTTCGATGAGATGATGAGCGCAGACCTGAACCTCGGGCTGTGGTCGCCCTCGCTCCGTGGTCCGGCCAGCGACGACCCGGCCAGGTCGAGCGTCTGCGGCTTTGCGTGGTTCGATCGCAGCGAGCACGCGCAGAGCGATGCGGCGATGCGCGGCCGCCTGCGCCGACTGACGGACTTTCTCGGTGCGGGAGAGGCGCCGATCGTCATGACCACGGGTACCGCGGTGGTGCACGTGGCCGAAGAACTCGAGCGCATGGCCGCGAGCGCGGCGTGGAGCCTCGGGCGTCGGCTGGTCATTCTCTCCCTGAGCGATGATGACACGCAACTGGAGCGTGGCGTGCTCAGGCTGGGGTTCCTGCCGCACTCGATGGTGTTCCCGCACGCGAGGGTCATCCTGCACCATGGCGGGATGGGCACGACTGCGCAGGCGCTGCGATCAGGGCGGCCCAGCGTGGTGGTGCCGTTCGCAATGGACCAGTTCGACAACGCCAGGCGAAGCCGGCTTGTCGGCGCGTCGATCACGCTGCGACGGCGCGGTCTGACGGTCGAGCGACTGGCCGCCGCGCTGATGCGGGCCGAACAGGAAGCGGGCTTCCAGAACGCGGCGATGAAGATCCGCGATTTGCTGCTTCGCGAGGATGGTGCGGCCTTCGCCGCCGCGAGGATCCGCGAGTTGCTGGCGAACCGTGCGGTCCAGAGGCTCGGGAGCGGCGCGAGTGCGTCGCCGAGTTCGGGCGACCCGACGGGCGTCACCACGGTGGGCTCGCGGATCGCTTAGACTCCGCCCATGCCCAGAACTGTCCTGCCCGATGCGCGACGCTCGCCACGCTTCAGCGGCATCGCCACATTCATGCGCTACCCGCGGCTGGCCGACGTGCTGCCCGAGAATCTGCCGCTGGATTGGGCGATTTACGGCGTTCCGTTTGATTCGGGCGTTACGTATCGGCCCGGAGCGCGATTCGGTCCTCGCAGCATCCGTGATGAGTCGCAGTACATCAAGCGGTTTCATCTTGGGCACAACGTCGATGTGTGCGATCGGCTGAGTATCGCCGATGCGGGCGATGCTCCGGTGTCGCCGTTCAGCATCGCCTCGACGCTGGATCTGATCGATGACTTCACGAGCGAATTGGGTGACCCGGTTCGGACCCGACTCATGGCCGTTGGCGGCGATCACAGCATCGCGTACGCGAACATCCGCGCGGCGTTTTCGCGAGCGGGCGAGCCGCGGGGCGGGCTGGCGCTTGTGCACTTTGACTCGCACCTGGACACCGTCGATGTCGTCTGGGGCGAGCGGTTCAGCCACGCGTCGCCGTTCCGGCGGGCGATCGAGGAAGGGCTGGTCGATCCGAAGCGGATGCTGTCGATCGGAATCAAGGGTCCGCTCAACAGCGCCGAGGATCTGGCGTTTGCACGCGGCGCGGGCGTGACGATCCTGACACCTGATGACTTGATGCGTACGCCAACGATCGGCCCCGGTGCGACGGAGCGCACTCCGTACGGCCTGCGATTGAGCGAGGTCGGCGCGTTCGTTCGCAGGGTTGGTGACGCTCCCGCGTACGTGACTTTCGATGTGGATGTGGTCGATCCGGCGTTCGCTCCCGGGACGGGAACGCCGTCGATTGGCGGGCTGACCAGCGCGCAGGCACTGGAACTGATCCGAGAACTGCGGGGGATCAATCTTGTCGGTGCCGATGTCGTCGAAGTGCTGCCGGACCGCGATGTCTCGGGGATCACCGCGCTGCTCGCGGCGCAGGTGATGTTCGAACTGCTCGCGCTGGACGCTGTCAGTCGGCGATGATCGTCAGCGACGAAGAGCCAGGACCAGCTCGATGGTGCCGACGTGCTGGTTGAGCCTCTGGGCGATCTGCACGCTCGTGAGGCCCTGGCGGGCAAGGCGGACCACTTCGTCCTGCACAGCATCCCCGGCGGGAGCGGGCGACTCATCGCTCGCGGGCTCGCTTCGGCTTACGCCGCGGCCGGCGTTCGCCGTCGTGTACGCGGCCGCTCGGATCGCGGGCGCACGCGTGGCGGGGGCGAGAGAATCGGCAAGCACCGGCCCTGCGGATCGACGCTCCGTGACGGCCGCCTCCAACGCGCTGAGCGTCGCGATCCGTCGGTCGGCTGCGGCGATGAGCTCCTCGAGTTCACGCGACTTCTGATCCAGCGATGCGGTCAGTTCCGCCGCGACGCGACGGACATCGGCGGTTGCCGCGGACGCGATCGTCGCGTCGACCGACGGGCCGCTGGGACCCGGACTCGCGGACATCTTGAGTTCGGCGAGCCGGTCCTTCGCGGAGGCGGGGCGAGCACTTGCGACTCCGCGATTGCGGATCGTGACCCAGGCAACGACGACGATCATCACAACGCCCATGGAAATGAGCGTGACCGGAATCAACGTGGGCCAGACGGACGGGCTCTGCGTGCCCAGTGCCGCGAGGTTTGGCCCGGGGTCGGCCGCGACCGTGGGTGTGGGCAACGCCGGAGACTCGGTGCGGGCGGTGTCGGGTGATGGTGGGGGGCTCTGGGACATGGTTCGGATCCTCCGAGGTTGTCGCTTTGCACCCAGCGCGACTTGGTACGCTATCGGCACATGAGCCGCCGGGTGCTGAAAATCGGGAGTTCAGGGCCTGCTCGAGCGCCGATCGAGGTTCCCGGGCTCCATCTTGACCGTGTCAGACGGTCCCCCGAGTGCAGACGCGTGGTGTTCGACCTGCGGCGGCTGGCTCGGCCTTGGGGTGCGCCCGAGGCTCGGCGTGTTCGGGAGATCGGGCGGGTGCTGCTCGCGGTCAGCGGCGGGGCGGATTCCGCGGCCCTCGCGCTGATGCTGGCCAGCGTGCCGACGCTCCGATCCAGGCTCGTGATCGCTCACATCACGCATGATTTGCGGCCCGCCCGTCAGGCCAACGCCGATGCCCGGCGTGTGCGCGAACTGGCCGAAAGGCTCGGCGTTATCTGGGCGCACGCGCGCGTTCGGGCGGCGGCGCATGTCGCCGCGGCGGGCGGAAACGCCGAGGCGGTGGCGCGTCGGCTCCGATACGCCGCGCTCGCGCGCTTGGCGCGGCGGAACTCCTGCAGCGCGGTCGCCACGGCGCATCAGGCCGATGATCAGCTCGAGACGATGATCATGGCCATGCTGCGTGGCGCAGGGCCCCGCGGGCTTGCGGGGATCGCCGAGCGTCGGCTGCTGTCGCGGTCGCCGGGCGGAGCGCTGGTGCTCATCCGCCCGATGCTGAGCCTCCGGCGCGGCGACAGCGAGCGGATCTGCGAGATGGCCCAGTGGCAATGGAACATCGATGCGACCAACGCCGATCAGGCGCGGCTGCGCTCGGCGGTGAGGGCCCAAGTCATCCCGGTGCTCGAGAGGCTGCGTCCGGGCGCGGCGCTCCGCGCCGTCGATGCGGCACGTGTGCAGGCGAGCGCGGCGCGGGCACTGACGACCATCGCCAGAAGGTTCCCACCTCGTGGCGGCTCGTGGCCCCGGCATCAATTGGCCGGTGTGCAAGCGGCGGTGCTGGGCGAGATGATGCGGCGCGAGGCTCGTCAGCGCGGGCTGCGGCTGGACGCGATCACACATCGCGCGATCATGGGACTGTGCCGCGTCGTTCGAGATGGCTCGACCGAGCCGCGAATGGTCATGCTCGGTCAGATGCGGATCGCGGTGACGGCCGACTCGGTGGCGATCACGGACTCGCCGCGGGGGCCGACGACTGCTTCGCGCGTTCGCCGTGCGCGGTGACGCGGGCATCGACCCAATCGGCGATGTCGTCCGCGAGCATCGAGAGTTGCAGGAACACCGTGCGATGCCCGCCGCGGACGAGCCAACGGTCGGGACGGTCCGCCCGCTGCCAGAGTTCCTCGCCGCCGATGGACGGGACGATCGTGTCGCTGCTGCCCATGATCAGGAGCGTCGGGAACGGCCGCAACGCGGCGGCGGTGTGAAGCGGATCCAGACGGGTGTTTTTGATGTACGCACCGGCGAGCAACGCGGCACGCGGGCCGGTGACCTGCTCGCCGAGGCTCATCACACGGATCCCGCCGTGGGTCAGATCGCTGCTCTGGGCGATGTAGATCAGGTTCGAGCCCGCGCCGACGAGCACCACCGCCGCGAGCCGCTCGGGCATCATCTGTGCGAGCCGCGCCGCGATCGTCGGCGTTGCCAGAGAGCCCACGGAGAAGCCGGCGAGCAGGACGGGCTTGCCCCGGAATTCAGGGCGGGTGGCGTCGAGGTAACTCACGGCGGCCTCAACGGCGTATGCGGACTCTGCCAGACAGTTGTCGACCATCGTGCTGAGTTGTGCCGCGGCGTTGAAGAGGTCCTCGTCCGTCTGTAGGTCGAGTTTGCTCGGTCGCCACTTCGACCAGGGAAAGTCGCCGACGAGCAACGCATAGCCGCGACTGCGGAGCGCGTCGATCACAGGCTGTTCGTACTCGACCCCGCCGAGGCCGTGGAGCTGCACGACAAGGCCGCGGATCGGTGCGCCTTCGGGCTGCTTGACGGGCATGTAGAGCGCAAAGTGCTCGCCGAAGATCGCCGAGTTCGGATCAATCGCGGCATTCCCCGCCGGAGCACCGTCGATCGAATCGACTGAGGCGGGGTCCTCAGAGAGAAAGGTGAGGCTGGAGACTCGCTGGGCGACGATGCTCTCTGACAGGCGGCTGTCGGGCAGTGGGGTCGTCTCGACGATCGCGCCCATGCCAGCCACGCCCGTGCCGAGAACGCGACGCGTCACAAGGACATCATCGGGAATGAGGTCCGCACCCTCACGCTTGACACCGCGTCGCAACACGGCGACCGTCGGCCCGAGGGCCGCGATGCGAGCCTCTATCGCCGAACGATCCGCGGTGCCGCGGGAGGGCCACGCGAATGTGACCTCGCGGGCATTCTGGGAACGCAGCGGGCGAGCGGCATCTGCGTCCGTTTTTGCTACACAGCCCGCAGCGAAAAACGCGACCAGGGCCATCAGCGCATGACCCAGGACCCGAGAAGCTCTCGACCGCCGGCCGCTCAGGCCCATGACTTGAGGAGTTCGCAAAAGTGATTCCTGAAGGGACGTGGACTTTGGAGTCTAGCGCGTGGTGAGCGTGGTGGTTGGCCGCCGGAACGGCGGTTCGGACGTGCCCGCATTGCTCGATCGAACCTAGTATCTCGCTCATCGGCCCCGCGCCGTTCCCGCGTTCGCGGTCGATGAGGAATTGTCGGTTTGTCGGATCATCATCACTCACCCGGCCCGGCATGGGCCACCACGGAGTTTCAGTCATGCGTCGAGCCAAGATCAGCGTCATCGGGGCGGGCAACATCGGCGGCGAGTGTGCGCGGTCCATCGCCATGAAGGAACTCGGCGATGTCGTGCTGATCGATATCCCCGAGAAGGAGGGCGTGGCCAAGGGCAAGGCGCTGGACATCGCTTCGTGCGCTCCGATCGAGCGATTCGACTGCACGCTCACCGGCGGCTCGAACTACGAGGCCATCGCCGGCTCGGACGTCGTCGTCGTGACGGCCGGAGTGCCGCGTAAGCCCGGGCAGAGCCGGGATGATCTCGTCGGGATCAACTCCGGCATCGTCAAGGGTGTCTGCGAGAACATCCGCAAGCATGCGCCGAATTCGATCGTGATCCTCGTTTCCAATCCTCTCGATGCGATGGTCTATGTCGCCTGGAAGACCACCGGTTTCCATCACTCCAAGGTCATCGGGCAGGCGGGCGCGCTCGATGTCGCCCGCTTCCGCGCGTTCCTTGCGATGAAGCTTGGCTGCTCGGTCGAGGACGTCACGGCGCTGCTCCTGGGCGGCCACGGTGACGACATGGTCCCGCTGCCGAACTTCACCAGCGTGCACGGCATTCCGATCCGCCAGCTGCTGCCCGAGAACGTGATCACCGAGTGCGTCGACCGCGCCAAGCAGGGCGGCGGCGAGATCGTCAAGCTCATGGGCACCAGCGCCTGGTACGCGCCCAGCGCGGGCACGGTCCAGATGGTCGAGGCCATCGTTCGCGACAAGAAGCGCATCATCCCCTGCGCCGCGTACTGCGAGGACGAGTACGGCGTCGCCACGGGTCAGCCCGGCAAGGGCCTGTTCGTCGGCGTGCCCGTCGTTCTCGGCTCCAAGGGTGTCGAGAAGATCGTGCCGATCACCCTGACCGGTGACGAGAAGGCCCTTCTGGACAAGTCCGTCTCTTCCGTTCGTGAACTGGTAGGAATTGTCAAGAAGCTGATGCCCGAGATGGCCTGATCTGCGGGACGGGTTCAAGTCCGCGTCCGTTCGGTTCGAACTCTCATGTGTCTATCGGTCCGCCCCGGTGGATCAACCCCCCTGACGGAGCACGTTCATGAAGCTCTCGCGATCGACTTGGATGGTCTCAACCCTCGCCGTTGGCGTTCTGGCGACGCATGCTTTGGCAATTCAGCAGGGCGCGGGCGCTCCCGCCAACGTGGCGACCGCCGTCCCGGCGGAGGCTCAGTCCACTCCCGTCGCTCGACCCACGCCAGCGGTGCGGAGCGAGAACACCACGATCCGCTCGGCGGTCGAGTCGCTCGTTGGCAGTTACCGCTCCAACGCGACCGACGATCAGCCCGCGCTGCAGTTCCACGCGTGCGTGATCGATGTCGCCGGGCTCGATAACGCCGTGTACTTCGAGGTCAGCCGTGATGACAGCCCATGGGCACCGTTCCGCCAGGGCGTGATGCACTTCTGGATTGACGCGAGTAGCGGCGGGCAACTCATGCTCCGCGTGAGCGACTTTGCCGGTCTCTATCCGAACTTCCAGAACGCCGTCGCGATGCTCTGGCTCGCGCCATCGCACTTCCCGGCTTTGAGCAGCGAGAATCTCCGTCCGCTGCTGGACATCCCGCTCTCAAGCGAGGGCAAGATCTTCTCCGGCAGCGTCGGTCGCTCCCCGACGAACCTCGGCGGTGCAGTGGCGTTCTCCACGACCGTCAAGTTCGGCGGCGGGTCGTTCTCCTGGAACGACCGCGGCGTCGACGCGGCGGGCAAGCAGGTCTTTGGCCCCGCGGCCGGTCAGAACCTCACGTTCATCCCCTTCCGTTCCCCGATCGTTGTCAATCGCCTCCCCAGCGATCTGGTCATCATCGAGGTCAACTCCGGCGATGCGTCGCGAGAGGTCGCGACGGATGGGCACGAAGTCGCCGTTCAGTACACCGGATGGGTGCTGGCCAATGGTTTTCAGTTCGACAGCTCACGCAGTGCCGATCGTCAGCCGATGACCTTCACCGTGCCCGGCGCGTTCATCGCCGGTTGGAACCTGGGCACGCAGAACATGCGTGTGGGCACGATGCGTCGCCTGGTCATTCCGGGCGATCTCGGATATGGCGAGCGAGGCAATCCTCGGGCTCGCATCCCCGGCGGGGCGATGCTGGTCTTCGAAGTCGAGTGTGTATTCTCCCGTCCGCCCAAAGTGGCCGGACCGGGCGAGTCGTCGTCCATCGTTCCGCCGATGCCGGGCGTGAAGAAGTAGAGCCCGGCCTCTCGGTCCGGCAGACCCGTGCTGAACACGCACTATGACACCCTTGGACTGACGCCGAGCGCCACCAGCGAAGAGGTCCGCCGCGCGTTCAGGGAACTTGCCAAGAAACTGCATCCGGACGCGTCGGGTCGATCGACTGAGGCCGCGTTTTCGCGCGTGCAGGCGGCGTATGACGTGCTCAGCGATCCGCAGCGACGAGAGCTCTACGACGCGACGCTCACGCTCGGCGGCTCTGCAACGCGCTCAGGCTCGGCGGCTGGTCAAGAGCCGGCCGGCCCCGGGCACGTCACGTGGACGAACATCGCCGGCCGCGGCCAGACCGTCAGCCGGGCGGCTCAGCAGCGTGCCAGTGACTTCGACGCGATCTATGACGAGTTCTTCGCCCGCCGCGCCGCGGCTCTGGGACAGGGCGACCCTCCTAGGGCCTCTCGATCTGGCGGCGAACAAGAACCTCCTCGCCGATCTGCGGCTCGCGGGTAATCGGCGGCAACTGCCAGCCCGCTCGTCCGAGGATGTTCATGTAGACGTGGGGCAGCGATGTCTGACGGACGAAGATGCCCTGATCCGTGCTCTCGCGGATCTTGCTCGTGTCCACCAGTGACGGCGGATCGATCGTTTGCACGCCCCTCTCGGTCACCAGTCGTGCGCCACGGTCCAGCAGCGTGAACGTCGCGTACTCGAAGGCCTGCGTCGGACGCGGCCCGCGGCTTGATGGTCGGTCCTGCGCCGAGGTGATCGCGACAATTGAGCCCACGGCCGCGGTGCCGACAGCGAGCAGCAGCAACACGCCGCGCAGCGGGCCCGTGGAGGTTTGCGGGTGAGAGCCGGAACGAAGGGGTGAGTACTGCGACATGGCTGATCTCCTGAACGTTGCCGACGCACGAGGATTTGCATCCCAATGATTGTCCGGCATGAGCGAACGTTTCTCGGTCATCGTGATCGGCGGTGGACACGCCGGGGTTGAGGCGGCGTGGGCCGCGGCCAATGTACTGCGCCAGCCCGGATCGGTCGCACTTGTCACGCTCGACCCGGAGAAAATCGGCGTGATGAGTTGCAACCCCGCGATCGGCGGGCTCGCCAAAGGACAATTGGTCCGGGAGATCGATGCGCTGAACGGTCTCATGGGCCTTGCGACCGACGCGACGGGGATCCAGTTCAGAGTCCTGAACACAAGCAAAGGTCCCGCGGTACGCGGACCGCGGGCGCAGTGCGACAAGCATGCCTATGCCCGGGAGGTCCAGAGGCTCGTTCGCGAACGACCCGAGATCGTCGTCGTGCCCGGCAGCACCGAACGCCTGCTGATCGAGGACAGCGCGATCGTCGGAGTGGGTGTAGCCGCGCCGGGTCAGCCCGGGCGGGAGCGGGTGCTTCTCGCCGATGCGGTCGTGCTCACCACGGGCACGTTCATGCGCGGGCTCATGCACACGGGCGATCAACAGACCCCCGGTGGCCGCTTCGGTGAGGCCCCCGCAGTCGGGATCGCGGCGGAGCTCCGTCGTCTTGGCTTTGAACTCGGAAGGCTCAAGACCGGAACACCGCCGCGGCTGGATCGCGCTTCGCTGGATTGGGATTCACTCCCGGAGCAGCTCGGCGACGCGGCCCCGGAGCCCTTCAGTGACCTGAGCGGACTTTCGGGAGATGCGATCGCGTCCGGCCTCGCGTGCGCCACCGACTTTCCTGTTCTGCCGCAAGTCAGTTGCCGGGAGACCACGACGACCACGGGCATTCACGATCTCATCCGCGCGAATCTGGATCGTGCGCCGATGTACAGCGGCCAGATATCCAGCGCCGGCCCCCGATACTGCCCCAGCATCGAGGACAAGGTCGTGCGCTTCGCGGACCGCGCGGCGCACGGCGTCTATCTCGAGCCGGAGAGCCTCGATCCAGATACACACGGTGCCCACTGGGTTTATTGCAACGGCATCAGCACCAGCCTTCCGGCGGATGTCCAGCTGCGCATCGTCCGCGGCATGCCCGGATGCGAGCGGGCGAGAATCCTCCGCTTCGGCTACGCGGTCGAGTATGACATGGTGCGACCGCACCAGATCGCGGCAACGTGTCAGACAAAGCGATTCGCCGGGCTCTTTCTGGCTGGTCAGATCAACGGTACAAGTGGGTACGAAGAGGCCGCGGGGCAGGGGCTCGTCGCCGGTCTCAACGCGGCGCGGCACGCACTCGGGCTGGATCTGATCACGATCGGACGCGATGAGGCATACATCGGTGTGCTGCTGGATGACCTGGCGACCAAGACGCCCGTCGAGCCCTATCGGATGTTCACCAGCCGCGCGGAGCATCGCCTGCTGCTGCGCGCCGATAACGCTGCGGATCGGCTCGGCCCGCGGGCCACCGAGTGGGGGCTCATGGGCGGGTTGAACCCCAGGGGCGATGCGCCGGATGAGCGGACCGCGCTGCGGGCGCGCGTCTACGAGCGTCGCCGTGAGCAACTGGCCGCGATGGAGAGGGCGATCGCCGCGGCGCGCGTCAGCGATGGAGACCAGAAGGTGCCGCTGGCCGAAGTCCTGCGACGCCCCGAGACGACCACCGAGCAGATGCTCGGGTTCCTTGCCAGCTCCGCGGCGCTCGGCACGCTCGCCCGCGGCGTGGCCTTCACGGCTCACACGAACGCGTTCTACGCCCGGTACATCGATCGTGCGCGTGCGGAGGTTCGACGGCTGCGCGAGGTCGAGCACCGGCCTATTCCCGCGATGCTGCCCGACGAACTTCTCGCCCACTTGCGCAGCGAAGCGAGGGCCGCGCTGCGGAAGTTCACGCCCGCGACACTCGGCCAGGCCGGGCGGCTCGAGGGCTTCTCACCAGCCGACGTCGGCCTGCTCAGGGTGCTCATCGAGAAGCACGGCCGTGCGAAGCGATGACCAGAGGTTCAGCGTGAACTGAACAGCGTCGAGGCTTGTGCGAGTTCGGTCTGCGACGGTGGCTCGGCCCCGGCACCGGCGATCGGTGGGCGATTCCATGGCATCAGCCGCGAGGGATACTCCCCGCCAAGACGCCTGGTGACAAGGTCGTAGCGCGCAGCGATCTCGATTGATGTGCGACGCCAGCGATCCCGCTCCCGCAGATGGCGTGCACGCGCGTCCTCGTCCGTGGCCTGCTCGGCCGCCATGCCATGGGCACGCGCCGCGGTCCACGCGGCGTCCGCGAACGAGCCGTCGAGCGGCGTGGCGGTCTTGTACAAGTCGCTCAGCACCGAGAACGCGGTCTCCGCATCGATCGCCGCGCTTTCCGCCTGGCCCAGCGCCAGCCGGCACAGCCCACGGACGCGGAGCATGGTCGAGCGCTGATCCAGGGGCGTGCTGCTGATCGAGAGCCCGAGTTCGCACGCCAGGTGCGCGTGCGAGTTCGCCTCGGCGAGCTTGCCCGCGGCAAGGAGCACCTCGGCGAGTTGGGCGTGCGCGAACGCGACGACATGGCCAGAGCGCCCGAGAAGTGACTCGAAGCATTCGACGCTCGACCGGGCGCTCGTCTCGGCGGCCTCGAGTTGGCCTGAGAAGCACAGCCATAGCGCGTGCAGGCGTTCGGCCGCGGCGAGATAGTGTGCGTCAACGCCGCCGGGTGCCGGAGCGATCGGCATCAGCCGCAGAGTTTCAACCGCTCTCCCGCCCAACCGCGCCGCATCGTCCACGAACGATGCGCGGCCGAAGAGGTCCGCCGCTCGGGCAAAGGCCGAGTAGGCCTGCATCGCGTTTCGGCCGCTTATCGACAGTGCTTCATCGCCCGCCCGCTCAAAGAGCCTCGCACTCTGCGCAGCGAGGTTCTGCGCCAACGCGGCCTGAGCCATGAGCGACAGACTCTCGACGATCTCGATGCCCGCATCGTCGCCGAAGAGCTCACGCTTGAGGTCCAGAAGTCGCCGCGATATGTCCTCTCTCAGCAGCAGGGGCTCGTCGGCGCGTCGCGTCAGGTCGAGTGCATCGAGCGCACCCGGCGCGACAACGGATACGCCCGCCAGCGCGCTGTGCAGGGCCATCAAGCCGGCCCGCTCGTCTTCGGGGCTCAGTCGCGCGAGTTCGCGCAGGCACTCGAGCGCCTCATCGTCCGTATCGCGCGCGACGCGCCACCGATCGCCCAGCGCAAGACGGGCGTGCAGGCGTGCGAGATCCGGGCGATCCGTTCGCTCGCAGATCAGGGACATCGTGCGATGTGCGTGCGTTCGCATGCCCGAGGGATCGAGTCTGTCGGCGTGCTCCAGATCGCTCAGCGCCAGGGCGGCGTGAGGCTCTGCTTCCTCCGTGCGGCCGAGCAGGAGAAGCGTCCGAGCAAGCAGTGCTCGTGTATCGGCACTCTCGCGGGGCGCGACGCTGATGAACGTGGCCAGCGTGCCGCGGGCGAGCGGTTCTGCGTCGGCGACGCGGCCGCGTGCGAGCATCGCCGCGATGAGCGCATTCTGAGCCCGAAGCGTGCGCGGGTCCGCCGCGCCGAACATGCGCTCGTTGAGCATCTGGAAGTGGCGAGCGGAACTCTCTCCCGCCCAGCCGAACTCGCGACGCTGGAGTGCGTAGATCTCGGCGAGTACGCCGTGAACCTGCGCCGCGAGAGCGGGACGCTCCGAGAGCCATCCGGTTTCGAGAGAGGTGCGGAGCGAGGCGAGCGGGTCGGATGGTCCGCTCGCGGCCGCTTCCGGTCCTCGCGCGAGCAGTTCGGCAATGACAAGCGAAACAGCCTGAGCTCGCTGGGCCTGCTCGACACGCGCGGTCTGTGCCAGCTCGGCCCGTCGCCCGGCCTCACCGGCACGAACCGCCGAAACAACAATGCCGACGAGAAGCGTGAGCACCAGCAGGGTCACCGTGACGGCCAGTGCCGCCTCGCGTCGATGTCGCGCCAGATGTCGGTTGAGGACGTACCAGATGCTGTCGCGACGGGCATCGATCGCCTCGCCCACTGCGTACCGGCGCAGATCGTCGGCGAGCATGCCCGCCGTGGAGTATCGACGCTCGCGGTCGCGCGCGATCGCCTTGAGCATGATCGTTGACAGGTCGGTATCGGGTGCGGGCCGGTTCTGCTGCCGCGCGGCAATCGACGGGTCCACCGGCGTCGCCTGGCAGACGTTGTCCAGAATCTCCTTGAGGGAGCCGTGAAGTTCCAGCGGATGACGACCGCAGAGCATCCTGTAGAGCATCAGCCCCAGCGCGTAGACGTCGACGCGGGCATCGACCTCATCATGATGCAGTTCGACCTGTTCCGGAGCCGCATATTCGGGCGTGCCGGCAAACTCTCCGGAGCGAGTCAGCGTGAGGTCTCGCCGCATCTCGCCGGAGTCGTCGCTCCCGCTTCTTCTGGCGAGCCCGAAGTCGAGGATGTGCGGCTCACCCTGACGATCAACCAGCACATTCCCCGGCTTGAGATCGCGGTGAATCACCGCGCGCGAGTGGGCGTACTGCACGGCCCGCGCGAGCTTCTCCGCAACTCGCACAACCTCTCGGCGGTGCTCGGCAGGGCTCCGACGGAAGAGCTCATCCGCCCACCGGTCAACTGGCACGCCGTCGATGAGTTCCATCGCGAACGCGCCCCGTCCATCCGGAAACGTCAGCCCCTCGTACAGCGTGACGATGTTCGGATGACGCAGGCTGCTGGCGATCTCGATCTCGCGCTCGAAGCGATGCTGCTCGCGCAGCGACGCGAGGGTTCCGGCCAGAAGCACCTTGATCGCGACCGGCCGGTTGGTCTGATCCTGAACCGCCGCGTACACCACACCCTGCCCGCCGCGATGGGTCTCGCGCTCGATGCGATAGCCGGGGATGTCCAGCGCGGCTGCTTCGGCCGGACTTGGCGCGACGACGCGTGACCGAGGGAGCAGCAGCCGCTGCGCGTCGTCCGCAAACGCACGCTGCTCGGCGACCTCCCGGCGAGCGCACTCGAGCCTGGCCGCGCAGCGATCGCACGACGAGAAGTGGGAATCGAACGGACGGGGATCCCGCAGATTCATCGCCAGGAGCAGGACTTCGTCTTCACCGACGCATCGGCTCGCCGCGCTGATGCCCGCTGCGGCGGCGCTGTTCTCTCCGCTGTGCGGCGTAGCGTCCATCACGCATCCTCGTCCCATGCCGCCGTGAGTCGCTCGGCGATCTCGCGAAGGCGTTTGGTGCACCGATGCCGTGCGAGGTACACCGCATCGACGCTCAGCCCGCTTTGCGCCGCGGCTTCCTCCGCGGTCACGCCGCGAAGCGCGACCAGTTCAAAGGCAGAGAGTGTCCGGGAATCGAGGCGATCGCTCGTTCGCAGTTCCTCCAGGGCCTGCTCCAGAATCACGCGGCGGCGCTCACTCTCCCAGACGATCGAGAGCGTTTGCTCGTCGGGCGTGTCGTCGACATCCGCGGCCTGATCAACGATCCGACGGGACCGCCGCCGCGCCTCGGTTCGCAGCCGCAGCACGCGGTTGCGGGCGATACCCAGAATGTACGAACTCAGCCGACCGCGCTCGCGGACGTACCGACCCTCGCGGAATTCGCGAAGGAAGTCCGCAAGCGTCTGCTGGGCCGCGTCCGCCGCATCCGCCTCGCTCAGCCCGAGCTTGAGCGCAAAGCCGCACAGCACCGGCCAGTATCTGGCCGTGAAGTCCTGCCAACCTTCCGGACGCGACTCGTCACGCAGAAGGTCGAGCAAGATGGACGTCGTGACTGGGAGAGCGTTCTGCACCGGAGGTTCCGCCACACGCGTGGTGCCAAATCAAGCCTGGACCAGCGGGGAGTATACCTGAGCGCTGACAATCGACCAGTTCCGATGCGGATCGACGCCAGGAAGGGGCCAAAGCCCGGCCCCCGTGGGCGAAAAGTCGGGCAGATCAGGGCTTATTGGCGGCCCCGGCGGCGCGGGCGTGGGCCGCGAGCGCCTCCATCTCGTCCGGGCGGGTGGAGTTGTAACGCCCGAGAACCTCGCCCCGCGGCCCGATGAGGAACAGGTGGGGGGGGTGCTCGATGTTGGCCATCTCACCGGTCGAAACGGTGATCTTCGTCGATTCATCCTCGCGGATGTGCTCGCGGAAGTTCTCGCTGAGCATCTTGCGAGCGACCTGCGTGATCGACCCGCCGCGGGGCTCGGTGAGCAGCCTCCAGCGGGCGGAGTCGGCGCCGAAGCGTCCGGCGAACTCGCTCAGTTGCTCCGGCCCGTCGTACGCCGGGTCGATCGAAAAGCTCGCCAGCCGCACCGAGGTGTCGCGCAGCGTCTCGGAGAGCTTGCTCATCTGCAGCATCATGCCCGGGCATGCCAGCGGGCAGCGCGAGAACACGAAGCCGACGATCGTGACGTTTCCATCGATGAGCCCCGCGCGCGTCTGCGTGCGGTTGTCCTGATCAACGAGCGAGAATTCGGGCATCGCGATGCCCTGCATGTGCCGCGGCTGGTCCAGCGGGCTCGGCGGCTCCGGCTGCGCGGGGCGATTGAGCGACAGCACCAGCAGGGCGCCGCCCAGGCACAGGAACACAGTCAGCAGCACGGTGATGATGATTCGGGCGAATACGGGCATATTCATGGTTCGTCACACGATCACAGCACGGCGGTCTTCAACCGATCTCACGGTCACGATCCGGCTCCGGACATCGCCTCCGGCAGGCCCCAGATGCTCAGCCGGGTGAGCACCTCGACAACCATCGAAAGCAGCAGCAGCGGCAGATGCACGATCGAGCCAAAGAACACCGCTCTGGCCGCGGCTCGAGTGCGTACACGGGCGAGCCGGAAACACATCGCGACAAACGCCCCGCCGGACAATCCCGCAATCACGACGTACGGCCACCCGAGACGATCCGGCATGAACACCGCCGGCAGCAGCGTCGCGGGAATCAGCAGCAGAGCCCACAGAATGACGATGACGCTTGTCAGCACGCCGGTCTGGTCGAACACCGGCAGAACCTTGTGCCCGCCGCGGAGATAGTCGTCCTTGTACATCCACGACAGCGCCAGGACATGGGGCACCTGCCACACGAACATGAGCGCAAAGAGCGACCAGCCTCCGAGAGACGAGGCCGTCACCAGCGACTGCAGGCTCGCCAAAACGTTGCCCAAGCCGGGCATCGCGTTGAAGGCCCCCGGCGAGAGTGTCGCGGCGGCACTGAAGCCGATCAACGGCGGCAGTGCGCCCGGAACGGCGCCGACAAGTGTTGACAGTGGCGAGACCGGCTTCATCGGCGTGTACAGCAGGACGTACACCAGAATCGTCGCGATCGACACCAATGCCGGTCCCGCGCCGCAGGTCACCAGCAGCACGCCGACACCCGCCAGTGACAACGCGAACCCGACCGCGAAGGCTCCAAACGGCGAGACCCTGCGCTCAGGGAGCGGACGCGTCGCCGTTCGCGGCATGAGCGCATCGCGTCGGCGTTCCAGCCACTGGTTCAGCGCATTGGCCCCAGCCGAAGAAAGGGCCGTGCCGATGACGCAGCCCAGGCAGACCACCAGCATCGACGCCCACGACCATGAATCTGCCGGGAGGCCCGCCGCGGCGAGCGCAAAGCCCACCATTGCCGTGAGGGTCACCAGGCGTGTGATCCGGGGCTTGGAAAGTTCGAGCACAATCCGGGCACGGCGCGAGAGGTGAGTCCCGTTGCGGGCCTCTTGCTCACGCGGCGGCGGCCCGCCCGCGCCGCCGGGTACGCCCGGGTCTCGGGAACGTCCGCCCTGACCCGAGTCATCGCCCGAACCGCCTTGGCGGTCCAGTCTCACCAGCGCCGAGCGCCCTCCGGATTCAAGACCGCGGGGTGCACCCGTGGCGATCGAGCCACCAATCGGGATCGGGTTCGTGAACAACGCCACGGAGCGATTGTTGGCACCCAATCCGCACTCGGGACGGACCATTTCTGGCTCTTCTGCGATGCCGCGGAACTGCAGCGTACTTTCTGCCGCGACTACCATGAAGCGACCTCCCGGTAGCTCAGTTGGATAGAGCAGCCGCCTTCTAAGCGGCAGGTCGTGCGTTCGAATCGCACCCGGGGGACTCGGGCAACACCGGTCGTCCGCCGAAATCTCGGACCTTCGCCCGGGCGAGCGGTGAGCGGTGCGATGCCTAATGCGTGCCTATAGTCCCCCTCAAGCCAGTGGCCTCAGTTCTTCGTTTGGCGGATCTGATCCGCGTGTCGTACTGGGAATCAACTGGCAGCGGCGTCCGACACTGTGTCGGAAATTGCCGCGCCCCCGTACGGCCTTGGCTTGTCCAACACTGTTTGGAAGGTCTGGCCTTCTCGATCGGCAGCACGTGCCGTGGTGGTCGCTCCGCGACAAACACGCATGATGCCCGAGGAGTCTGGTTTTGCAGAAGTCTCATTCGTCGTCGTCTCATCATCATCACAGCAATCAGCCCCGCCCGCACGCCAAGCCGCATTCGGCGTACGCGTCCAAGCCCGCACACGCGAGCAAGCCGCACGGATCTTCGCACGGTTCGTCGCATCGCTCGAGCCATCCCGTGACCCCCGCAGCACACGTCGCCCGTCCGGCCCCGCGCGACTTCGCGAACTCCGCCGAGCCCGTCGCGGCGGAGAACCCGCCGATCCGCCGTATCGATCTCGCCAACTCCATCGAACTCAAGCCCGGCGCCGCGGTCGATGGTCAATCCGCCTCCGGCGTGCGCTTTGATGACCTCGGCCTGTCGCCGAGCATCCTCAAGGCGCTGCACCACCAGGGCTACACCACCCCGACGCCGATTCAGGCCCAGTCGATCCCCGTGGTGCTCGCGGGTCGTGACATCTTCGGAAGCGCACAGACCGGCACCGGCAAGACCGCGGCGTTCGCGCTGCCGATCATCCACCGTCTCTGCCAGCCCGGCGGCAAGCGTGTGCCCGGCGGCGTGCGCTGCCTCGTCCTCGCGCCGACGCGTGAACTGGCCGAGCAGATCGGCGAGTCCTTCGCCACCTATGGCGGACACACCAACCTCCACGTCTCGGTGATCTTCGGCGGTGTCGGTTACGCCCCGCAGATCCGGGCCCTTCGTTCGGGCCTTGATGTTCTGGTTGCCACGCCGGGCCGCCTTCAGGACCTGATCCAGCAAGGCCACGCCCGCCTGGGCGACGTGCAGACCTTCGTCCTTGATGAGGCCGACCGCATGCTGGACATGGGCTTCATCGTGCCCATCCGCCAGATCGCCTCGCTGCTCCCGCAGTCGCGTCAGACGCTCATGTTCTCCGCGACGATGCCCCGCGAGATTCTGCGGCTCGCAGAGACGCTGCTGAGAGATCCGGCGAAGGTCAGCGTCGCCCCTGTCAGCAGCATGGCGCCGAAGATCGACCAGTATCTCTATCACGTGCCCCGCACACGCAAGCAGGCGCTGCTCGAGCACCTGCTCACCGAGCACGATTCGCCCCGCGTTGTGGTCTTCACCCGCACCAAGCACGGCGCGGACAAGGTCTGCAAGCGACTCGAGCGCGTCGGCGTCGATGCCTGCGCGATCCACGGCAACAAGGGTCAGAATCAGCGCCGGCGTGCGCTGGACGCCTTCCGCACTGGTCGCATGCGGGTGCTCGTCGCCACCGATGTCGCCGCTCGCGGGCTCGATGTCGACGACGTGTCGCACGTCATCAATTACGACCTTCCCATGGAGCCCGAGGCGTATGTCCACCGCATCGGCCGCACCGGCCGGGCGGGTGCTTCGGGTATCGCATGGTCCTTCTGCGATCACGAGGAGCGCTCGCTGCTGCGCCAGATCGAGCGACTGACCAGCAAGGCCATTCCCGTGGCCAAACTGCCCGACGGCCTGAAGGACATCGCCCGCGATGAGGCTCGGGAGGCCGACCTTGAGGCCGCGACGCGCACCGCGGCCGATCCGCGCAACCGCGCCGGCACGGGCGTGCGGCAGCGTCCGGGACCGTACGACGCTTCGTTCGTCGCGCCGGCCAATGAGCCCCAGGGCTTGCTCGCCGTCGCCCCGGGTTGGAACGGCGGTCGTCCGGCGGCGAAGCCCGCAGGCCACAGCCGGCCGGCTTCGGCCCACTCCGGTCGCCCCTCGCATCACGGCTCAGCGCCGTCCCACGGCTCGCACGCGGGCGGCAAGAAGCCATTCCGCGGCGTCACTCAGCGCGGCGGTCATCGCCAGGGCCACGGACGCTGATCATCCGGCGCGGACCAGTCCCACGCAATTCTTCGCGGGCCTCGGCATTGCCGGGGCCCGCGTTCGTTTTGCAGCATGATCTCCAGCGCGGCACGCCACGCCGCGGGTCAGCCGCCGATCACGCGGTGGTGGCGCTCAGCGAGCGACCCTTCCACGCCCGCTGACCGGTCAGGTGCAGGTAGAAACTCCACCACTGAATCGCGGTCATCAGCGCGACACCCGCCGGGTGCAGCAGTGCGCCGATGAACGCCTGCCGGAATCGCAGCGCCAGCAGCAGACGCTGCGTCAAGTGCCAGATCACCGCGAACGCGCAAAGCCCAACCGCCAGCGGCGACACACTCACACCCGCGACGGCCGCCAGCAGCACTCCCCACGGCAGCAGATGACCAATCAGATGAAGCACCGTGACAAATGTGAGCAGCACGACCGAGCCGAGCCCCTCGTACGCGTTCTTCGCAAATCCGCGCCATGTCGCCGAGAAGCCGTTGTACATCCGGCACGAGCACAGGTCCGTGCCGTCGAACAGATCGGTGCGAAACCCCGCGCGCCGGAAAGCCCGCGGCATCTTCACACCGTCGTGCATGGAGTCCTTGAACGCGGCGTGCCCGCCGCTGGCGTCGTAGCCCTCGCGCGTACAGAAGAGAAACTGCCCGCACGCCGCGCTCGCCGCCGGGTCCATCGTCCGCCGCATGCGAGGCATGGGAAGGTAAGAGAACAGGATGAAGTGGATCATCGGCACGACGATGCTCTCGCTGAGCGTCCCGGTGACCTGCCGCGGAAAAGTCGAGAGCAGGTGAGCGTTGAGCGTCCGAGCCGAGGCAAGGGTTCGCGCGACACAATCGGGCTCGAAGCGCACATCGGCGTCGGTGAACAGCAGCCGTGAGCCCTTGGCATGCTGCGACATCTGCCAGCACGCGAACTGCTTGCCGTTCCACCCTGTTTCCAGCGGGACCACCGGCACCGCCCGCACCCGGGCGTCGTCGCTCATCAGCCGCTGGAGGATCTCGCCGGTTCGGTCGGTCGAGTGGTCGTTGTAGACCAGCACCTCGATGTTCCGATGCGTCTGGGCCAGCAACGAGCGCACGACGGCCTCGAGATTCGCTTCCTCGTTTCGCGCCGGCACGCAGATGGAGACCAGTTCAGCCGCCCCGCCATCGGCCGGTGACGCCGGCACCTTGGTCGGCGTGCGGTACACGCTCAGATTGATCAGCGTCATCACCATCGCGCCGACACTGATAAACGCGGCCACAATCGCGAGCACTTCAAGAACATTCACGCGACGGTCTCCTTGGCCCGTTCATCCTGTCGGACGACACGAGCCTGCGTCTGCCCCGGCCCCATGCCGCGATCGGTGCCGACAATGCGGCCCGTTCGCCCCGTCATCCGCAGCCACAAATCGTACAGCGGATTGGTCTGTCCACCTCCGGACTGCTCGAGCGCCACGAACCCGGCGTCATCACGGGCGATCACGCTCGCGGCCAGCGCATCAGCGTTGGCCTGCATCGTCGACGTGATGATCCGCGTCGTGGTCGATGTGCTCCCGGGCTCCGCCGTCGCCGGGGCGAACCGAAGAAGCATCTCCGGCTTGCGGTCGGTCCAGAACGCCAACTCCACCGCGACGCTGACGATCCTGCATGCGGGTGATCCCGGGCCGTCTCCAGCCCTGGCGGCGACCGCCGCGGCACCCGGCCGGATGCGGATCTTCACACGCGGATCGGTGAACTGCCCCTGCGGTGTGAGCCAGAACAGGGTCGTCGGATCTTTCGCAAATCGCTCGCGGACATACGCGAGCATCTGCTCAAAGGCGCGCGGGTCGTCCGGGTTGATGCCGAAGACACCCAGTTTGCGGAAGAACGCGAACTTCCGGAGTTGCTCCAGTTCCATCGGCCCCAGAATCGTTCGCGCCGGGCACAGGCGGCGGGCAAGGTACAGGCCGATGAGCGGATCCCACCAGCACGCGTGATTCATCACGACCACCGCCGGCCCGCGATGCTGCTCGAGCGCCTCAAGATGCCGCTGCGTCGACTGCCCGGTCTCATCCCGAGCAATGAGCACGCGATGAAAGTCCTTGCGGACCATTCGCGCGAGCCACCAATTGAACGCACCAGCCACCCGGGCGCTCGGTGTTGCCGGCCAAATCAGGTTCTCGTCGTACTGCTGCTGCGTCATGTCGATATCCGGTGCCCGCACACGGCCGCGCCAGTCGCGACCGGATGCGTGCCCCGCTTATACCGCCGCGGGCGTGAGAAGGTCGCGGCTGAGGGGCTTGAGTTCCGTCCCGTTCAGCGCGGGGGCGCTCCATCCGCTGTCGGTCGCCAAGCTCCTGGCGGCCGTCACGCCCGACATGAGCACCATGGGCACACCGGGGCCCGGGTTGGCGCTGCCACCGGCCAGATACACGTTGTCGAGCACCAGCGAGCGGTTCCGCGGCTTGAAGCCACCCTTGAGTTTGCCGTGCGACGCAAGGCCATAGATCGCTCCGCCCTCGGCGTTGTACCACTTGTCGATCAGGCCTGGGTGCAACTGGTGCTCGCAGACAATCTGCGAGTCGATGTCCGGCATCGACGCGGCTCCGCAGGAGCGGAGCTTCTCCATCACCACCGGCCGGTACTGCTCCATCAGCCCGCCGGGGCCTTCCCACCTCTGGCCCGGGCGCAGGTACGGCGTGTGAATCAGGACGTACAGGGCCTCGCCGCCGGGCGGGGCCTGCGTCTCATCGCCCGAGCGCGAAGGCACGGCCAGGTACAGCGTCGGGTCCTTCGCGGGCACGCCGCGGGCGTAGATGTCCTCGAACTCGTCGTGGCTGTTGCGGCTGAAGAGGAAGTTGTGGTGGGCCAGTTGCTCGTAGCGCTTCTTCAGGCCCAGATACAGCACCACGCCCGAGCACGCGGGGGTGTAGTCCTTGGCGATCTTCTTCTGCCGACGCACCGATTCGCTCGTGCCGACCAGGTCCCGCAGCGTGCGCTGCACATCGCAGTTGCTCACCACCGCGTCGCAGGAGATCGACCGGCCGTCATCGAGCTCGACGCCCGTGGCCCGGCGACCGCTCGTGACAATCCGACGAACGCCCACGCCGGTGATGACGTTCACACCAAGGTCGCGGGCCAGCCTCTCGAGGCTCCGCGCGACATTCCTTGTGCCGCCTTCCTTCCCGTCTGGCGAGTACGCGTACCAGCAACCATGGTCCACCTGTGCCGCGGCGATCAGCGACAGGATCGCCGGGGCCAGGAACGGCGATGAGCCGACATACTGCAGGAAGTGCTCGGTGAGCTGCCTCACGTGCGGCTCGCGGATCATGCCGTGCGCCGTTGCACCGACGGTCGAGTGCAGCCGCATCGCCAGCACATCGCCCAGCAGCTTCGGGTCGCCCAGCGGCGTGAGCTTCATCATGTCGCCGACGCCGCCGAGATCCTTGTAGAAGAACACCTTCTCGCTCAGCGAGTACATGCGACGCGAGTACTCGACGAACGCCTTGAACCCGCTGGCCGCATCCGTGCCGGGATACGCCTTGGTCAGGTCGGCGCAGGTCTGCTCGAGCGTGTCGCGCAGGTCGATCTTCGCGCCGTCGTCGAAGAAGCAGCGCCACTGCGGATCAAGGCGGACGAGCTTGATGTAGTCCTCGACGCGCTTGCCCGCGCGGGCGATGATCCCGCGCAGCACCTGCGGCAGCGTGATGATCGTCGGCCCCATGTCGAACGCGAAGCCCTGGTCTCGCAGCAGGTTCATCTTGCCGCCCAGGTGCGCGTTCCGCTCGACGATCGTGACGGCCCGCCCGTCGCCGCAGGCCACCGCCGCCTCGCACGCCGCAGCAAGGCCCGCGAGCCCGCCGCCGACGATGACAACCTTCGACTTGTTGATGTTCGCCTGTCCGTTGCTGCTCATGGTCTGCGCCTTCTCAAGAGTTGCCGACGCTCGTTCACGCGTCGGCGAGGTGTTCGGGAGCCGAGTCGATCGATCGAGTCGTTCACGTTTCCGGGTGCCGCGTGCGGGCCGGGCCCGCGGCAAGCCCGGTCTTCGCCTCGCGTTCAGCATCCGCGCTGCCGGTTGAAGCGGCCGTGGAAGTGGGGGAGTCGGCGGCCGCCGCGGATGTGTCGCCGAGCCGGACCCCCAAACTCTCCAGCGATGCCGAGCCATCGCCGCCGTACAGGAACTGCATCATCTGCCGCATGCGCCGCAGTGTCGGCGCATCGGGCCGTCGCGCCGGCAGCCGCAGCCACGTTGAGGTCCGCGACACGCAGACCGCCCGCGTCATGGCCAGCAGCCCATCGCGCCCGCGCGTGACCCCCCAGCCCGAAGGCCCGATCCCGGCGATGCTCGCCCCGGGGTGCGATGTCGGCAGCACGCAATCGTTGATCGTCACGAAACCCGACCCGAGCCGCGCCGCCAGGCGTTGCGCGCCGGTCGCATCGGCCGTGAAGACCGCCGTCGAGAGCTTCTGGTCGAACTTCGAGTGCAGCCTGATCGCCGCCTCATCATCATCGGCGACGATCACCGCCAGCACCGGCCCGAAGTGCCCGCCCCGCGCCAGAGGCGCATCGGCGGGGCAGTCCAGCACCGCCGTGGCCCGCACCCGGTCCGGATCATCATCGGTCCGCGGCGCCGGCTCGTTCACGCCCACCGCCACACGTCCGCCCATCCGAACGGCCTCGGCGACCAGCCCGTGCACCGTCTGCCCCGCCCCGGGCGTCGCCAGCCGCAGCACCCCGCCGCGGCCAAGCCCGCCCGTCCCCGCGGCCAATGCCTCCAGCGCCATGCAGAAACGCCGGTACACCGCCCGCGAGACGATCGCTCGCCGCGGCGCCATGCACGTCTGCCCCGCGTTCATCACCACGCCCTGCCAGATGCTCCGCGCGGCCAGTTCCGGGTCCGCATCGCCCAGCACGATCGCCGAGTCGTTGCCGCTGAGTTCAAGGCTCGTCGGCACCAGTTCCTGCGCGGCCCAGGCGGCGACCTGGCGACCCACGCCGGTCGAGCCCGTGAAGACCACGTGATCGATCTTCGTGTTCCGCAGCAGTTCGGCACCGGCCTGGCGCGTCGCAGTCGTCCACGTCAGCACACCCTCGGGCAGCCCCGCCCGTACGGCCAGCCGCAGCAGCGCTTCCTGCGTCCGCGGCGAGACCTCGCTCGGCTTGACGATCACCCGGTTGCCCGCGATCAGCGCCTGGGCCACCTGCACGCCCAGAAGCTGAATCGGATAGTTCCACGTCGCGATGATCGCAACGGTGCCGATCGGCGCGCGACGCACCTCGTGCCGCTGCCCGAGCAGCCACACGGGCCGGCCCCCCAGCCGCTGCGGCCGCAGAATCTTCCCCGCGTTCTTCTCGTGCCACTTGAGACTCGCAAGCAGCGGCAGCACATCGCCGGTCAGCCCCTGCCAGTCGGGCTTGCCGACCTCGCGTTCGGCCAGGGCGCACAGCGCATCAGCGCTCCGGGCGATGAGCTTCCTCCACCGCCCGGCCCACTGCACGCGGCGAGAAATCGGTCCCTCGGACCATTGAACGAAACCGTCCGTTGGCATCTTGCTACTATAGCCCCGGGCACTCTCACCTCGGCCCATTCCACACGCTCGTGCAAGGATTCTCCGCGTGAACAACCCGTCGTCCGCTTCCATCGGCATCGTGGGCGCCGGCCCGGGTGGCCTCGCCGCCGCGATGATTCTCGCCGCCAGCGGCCTGCGCGTGACCGTCTACGAAAAGGAAGCGACCGTCGGCGGCCGCACGATGCGACTGAGCCTCACGGGCCGCGACGCGACGCGCGCCGCGTACCACTTCGATCGCGGCCCGACCTTCTTCCTCATGCCCTACGTCCTGCAGGAGATCTTCTCCGCCGCCGGCCGCCGCCTTGCCGATGAGGTCGAGCTCACGCGTCTGGACCCGATGTACCGCCTGGTCATGGGCCGCCACAACGACCGCGACCTCATCGTCGACTGCACGCAGGATCTGACGCTCATGGCCAAGCGCCTCGCGGCGATCGACCCCGATGACGGCGAGGCCTTCGCGGGGTTCATCGAGGCCAACCGCGCCAAGCTCGAGGTCTTCACGCCCGTGCTCCGCGCCGGATTCAAGAGCTTCACGGATCTCTTCGACCCCGCGCTGCTCAAGGCCGTGCCGCATCTTGGCCCGACCCGCTCGGTGCACGCGGACCTCGGCCGCCACTTCAAGAACCCCTACGTCAAGCTCGCCATGAGCTTCCAGAGCAAGTACCTGGGCATGTCCCCGTTCAAGTGCCCCAGCCTGTTCACGATCCTGCCGTTCATCGAGTACGAGTACGGCATCTGGCACCCGCGCGGCGGCTGCAACGCGCTGATGGACGCCATGGCCCGCATCACCACCGAGCTCGGCGGCGATGTCCGCTGCGGCAGCCCGGTGCAGTCGATCGTGTACTCCGGCACGCGCGCCACCGGCGTCGTCGTGAACAACCGCACCATCGCCCACGACCACGTGATCATCAACGCCGATGCCTCGTGGGCCATGAAGAACCTCATCCCGCCCGCGCTGCGTCGCAAGTGGACCGACCGCAAGCTCGACGGCATGAAGTACTCCTGCAGCACCTACATGCTCTACCTCGGCCTCCGCGAGGAGGTGGATCTGCCGCACCACACCATCCGCATCGCGCGCGACTACGAACAGAACATCCGCGAGATCGCCGAGACCATGCGCCTGAGCGATGACCCATCGGTCTACGTCTGCAACCCCAGCCGCACGGACCCGACGCTCGCCCCTCCCGGTCGCAGCGCGCTGTACGTGCTGGTGCCGACGCCGAATCAGAAGAGCGGGATCGACTGGTCGCGCGAAGCGCCGGGCGTGCGCGAAAAGACCCTCGACCGCGTGAGCACGCTCATCGGGCGCGATGTGCGCCCGCTCATCGATGCGGAACTGCAACTGACCCCCGCCGACTGGCAGGGCTCGAACATCAACTTCGGCGCAACCTTCAACCTCGCGCACGGCCTGGACCAGATGCTGCACCTGCGGCCCCAGCACGAACTGCCGGATGTCGAGAACACCTGGCTCGTCGGCGGCGGCACGCACCCGGGCAGCGGCCTGCCGGTGATCTTCCTCAGCAGCCAGATCACCGCCCGCCGGCTCTGCCAGCGCCTCGGCATCCCATGCACGCTGGACCACCCCGGCCCCACAGCCGAACTGGCCGCGGCCGCCGCCAAGTGACCCAAGCGGCGGGGGGCGGGGGGGGCGGGGCGGGGGCGGGGCGAAAGCTCAAAGCAGCAAACGCTCAAAGCAGCAAAGAAGACAGATCCACCCCCGTTCTCTCAAGCTCCTCCCCCGGTTCCTACCGGGGGAGGTGGCGAGTCTTCGAGCCGGAGGGGGTCCGGCCCCGCCGCGCCCCCCCCTTCCCACCCCACGTCCGCGTGCCGTTCTCTTAGTCGTTTCCCCTGAACCGCCGCGCCTCCGCTGAATCCGCGGCCAGTTCAGCGGCCTTTTCACTCCCGCGCGGACTGTTCCGCCGCCCCGAACGAAGGCCGATCCACCCATCTGAGCCTTCCGGCAGGCCAGCCGGAGTCCAAAGTCGCGCGTCTTTGCTCTCCGGATGATGTGCCGGAGACTCCGGCAGGCCAGCCGCGGACCAAAGTCGCGCGACTTTGCTCTCCGGCTGATGAGCCGGAGACTCCGGCAGGCCTGCCGAGGACCAAAGACGCACGACTTTGCTCTCCGGCTGATGTGCCGGAGACTCCGGCAGCGCTGCCGAGGACCAAAGTCGCGCGTCTTTGCTCTCCGGGCGCTGAGCCGGAGACTCCGGCAGCGCCGCCGGGAACCAAAGTCGCACGACTTTGCTCTGCGGCTGATGAGCCGGAGACTTCGGCAGATACGCCGGAACCTCCGGCTGACGCCCCGGCCCCCGCAGACGCGACGCCGAGGCCCACCGCCATGCATCCGCGCACCCTCGCACACCGCGTCTTCCTCGCCCCCGCCGCAAAGATCCGTCCATCCGCCCGCCCCACCGCCGCAAAGACGCCGGAATCCTGTACACTCACCTCGAAGCCTCTCATAGATCCTCCCCCGGTTCCCACCGGGGGAGGTGCCGAGTCTTCGAGGCGGAGGGGGTCTTGGGGAGGCCGCGTTGAACCCCACGGCGAACCCAAACCCGCGAGACAGGACCCGCCCCCGTGTTGACCGAACACCCAAGCAAGAAAGCACCGGTTCGTCGCCAAAGCCCGACGAACCGGTGGCACGTCTCGGAGACGAACCGGTGCCACGCCCCCGTTTTGTGTTCCGTCACTTGATGATGTTTATCAAACGCTTTCCGGAGATCGAAGCGATGAAACCCTCAAATCTCGGGTGCTGTTCTGGTGTCTTGTTGATGCTGAGTGGTTTAACTGGATGCAGAGAGGGCCCGGCTCAGGTACTACCGCAGTTGTCCAAAGAGCCGAACGGGTTGAGCGACATGCGGGAAGGTCTCAATGATCAGCGATCAGCTGTTTTCGGCGTCCAGATGCTTGCTCCAGAGCAAGTGGATCGAATGCCAGCTGCGATCGCATGGAAGGTGTATAAGTTAACCAGAGAGCATCCTTCTGGGTTCATCGGGTGCTTTGTGATTGAGCTGAGCCGAGGTGCGAACTACGGAGTTGATGGACCAAAGGAGGCCGTCGGCTTTCGAAATTGGGGCGAGGCGGAGCAACTGCTCAAGAAGATCCGGAAGGAAACCCCGGTGTGGGTTCCAATCGGATCTGGGTTTTGGCATCACGAGTCCGTATCACCTTTTACCCCGGACGAGATTCCACCGACATTCCAGAAGTTTATAACCCGACATGAGACTGACCTGCCCCCCGAATCCTGATCCAGCAACTATGGGACTCCCGGGAGCGTGGCACCGGTCCCGTGCCACCGACTCCACGAGCCTTGGCGTGGAGTCGGTGCGGCTGGACCCGCGAACAAGGAACCGTGCCGTGTTGATCGAACCCCCAAGCCAGAACGCACCGTTTGGTCGCCACCCCCCAAGCTCGACAAACCGGTGGCACGCTCCCTTTGTAGTTGCCTTATGTCTCATCGCCGCATTAACCGTGGGATGCAAGGATCGCCATGCCACTAAGGCTCCACCTCCCGCTCAAAGCAAGGCAGATCATTCCGGGCGAGTTGAGCATGAACCCGGCAAGCCTCCGGGGCGGATCGTTCAGCGGCTGCATCGAGACGTGACAGATGCGGAAGCGGCTCGCGTTGCAAGCAGCGCTCTTGCAGCGCGTACTCACAGCGACAGTGAAGACGAGCCATCAAGTTCGGCAACGATCGAGCTCGTGGGATGGCAACTGGGTGGTCCGTACGAGTCCGGAAAAGTCGCTATTGAGCTCACGTATGTCGTTGTCCACCCCAAGGGCGGACAGGCGTTTTGGTACCCCGCAGACCATTTGTCTTTAGGTCTTGAATCTCTCGAAGTGTGGGCGATGCACAGCCTCTGTGCTGTACGCGAGGATGGGAGTGTTGACGAAATTCTGCATCGAAATTCAGGAACAGCGGATTCAATTTCCTGGGCACGGCCGCAATCTCGGGTATTCGATGGAGCCTACTGCAGAGTAGAAGTTATTACAACACCTCATGTCGTCGAGAGGACTCCATTGAAGTTGCTGGTGAAGGATGACATTCCCCTGTGGTCGCAGCTCCGGCTTCGTCCTGTTGGCGGTGCACAGCAGCAGGACCCACTCGTGGTTCTCATTGGCGTTGCCCAGTCCGCGGTTGAGTTGCAGACACCCGAAAAGTAGAGTCAAGGAGCGTGGCGCCGTTCCCGTGCCTCCGACTCCACGGACTTCGGCACGGAGCCGGTAACAGCGGACAACGGACCAAGGAATCGAGCCCATGCTGATCGAACCCGCCAGGAAAGAAAGCACCGCTTCCTCGCCACCCCCCAAGCCCGACGAACCGGTTGCTCGCCCCCGCTTCTGACGCCCCACACGACCACATCAGGACATCACCATGCACCGACTCATCCTTCTGCTCGTCGTGGCCGCGGCGCTCGTTCAGGCTTCGTGCGCTCCGGGCGTCGCCACTCCGCCCGCGGCGATCTCTCAGCAGCCTCACCCGTCGCCGATGACCAGTGCTCCCGCCGCGCCGCCCGTCGACCAGACCGGCGCAGAACCCCGCTCCGGCCGGCTCGTCGGGTCGAACGTCAAAGAGATACCGACCGGTGGCCTGGTCGCCCAGGTTGATTCGCTGTTGGTCTACGTGATCCGCTCGGACGCCGGGAAGCACGAGTCCCTCGCCACCAGTCTGAGCGGGAGGATCACCAACGCGACTTCATCGGATTTGTTCATCGACGACACTCAGGTTCGTTGGGCGCTGAGCCAGATCAAACTTGTTGAGCGTGGCTCTAATAGTCGAGTGCTCACGTTGACAGATAACGGCACGCGGGTGTATCGCAGAATGCCCCCCGTGTTCAGGCTCAAGGCCGGGCAGAGTTGGGACTTTTGGCTTGGCATCGATTACGCTCCGTCCGATGCGGAAATGGCGGAGCGCTCCTGGAAGCTCGATGCCGAGTACGAGTATCGCTTCGACTCCGAGTCCCTGCGGGATCGGGACCTGCTGCCGATCTCGGCACCTCCGGCCGCGGTGCTCAAGGCGGAGGCCAAGATCTTCGACACGCGCCCAGACACGCCCTCACCCTCCCCGCACCAGCAGCGTTGACGCCCCCTGCCCCCCCGCTCCCCCCCCCCCCCCCGCCCCCCCCCGCTCCCCCCCACACACGCCTCCGACCCCCCCACCCTCCCCCCCCCCCCCCCCGCCGCCCCCCCCCCGCAACCCCCCCC
>ERZ1066130.73-NODE-73-length-58966-cov-10.681299_pt1 | contig 58966 bp, 49 predicted proteins | sample MGYA00382777_ERZ1066130 | MGnify/ENA primary metagenome ERZ1066130 (study PRJEB33369, sample SAMEA5778360) | biofilm metagenome | biome: Industrial cooling water; feature: Water cooling tower basin; material: Biofilm | place: United Arab Emirates | collected...
TTGCTGAAGTCATAGGAAGGAATCATCGCTACCCCAAAACTTTCCTCATTGGCCTTTAACATGCCATAGTTTGACACCTGGTCATACTGCACATGCTGCGCGGTCGGATATTTAGCTTTGAAACGCTCAATCACAGATTTGGTGCTGGGACTGAGAATGGTGTTGCTTACAATTCGTATCTGACCTCCCTGTGCGGCTATCTCGCCTAATTTGGCAATAACATCGCTATCAAGGGTTTGCCAATCAGTGCTTTTTTCTCCGGCTCGTGGTCCGCGAAGGCGAAAATTGTCATATAAAGAAAGAACAGAAGCCTCTACCTGGGCGCTGGTACCACCTTTGGTGACGTTGCTCAGACTATTTCCGTCCACTTTTATCGGGCGCCCTTCACGGGTTTTTACCACAATGCTGCAATAGTCTCCCCCATTAATATAGGTGGAAGCATAATAATTGGGTATTCCGGGATCAACATCCACGGGTTTATTCACATAAGGAATGGCTTGGCGTATGGGAGCCTCGCAGGCAGCCAATGAAACAGCCGCCACACTGAAACCCATCATCCGCAAGAAATCTCTGCGGGAATGTCCCAGATCATCGCCAGCCCCGGGTTCTACAAACTCCTTATCCGCATGTTTGACATAGTTCGGATCGTTGGTGAGTTGGGCAAGGCCTTTCCAGTATGTTTTCGTTTTTGTACTCATAGAGTATATCTCAATCGTAATTCTAAAAATGGTAACTCAAATACTATAACTCAAATACTATTAATAATGACATTTGGCACACTCCAACCCGCCTATGTCTTCTACTTTCATCTTGTTGTTTTTGCCTTTGGACTGCTCGTGCAACTGAATCAGCTTATCGTAATAGGCGTTGTCTTTTCCGTTTACTTCGGTTTTGCGATGGCAATCGATACACCAGCCCATGGTTAACAGACTATATTGATATACTACTTCCATTTCTTCCACCGGACCATGACAAGTCTGACATTCAATACCACCCACATTCACGTGCTGAGCATGGTTGAAATAGGCCAGGTCAGGAATGTTGTGGATACGAACCCAACGGATAGGTTCGGTTTTACCGGAATACGTTCCTGTTGCCGGATCATAACCAATGGCTGAATAGATTTTTTTGATTTCCGGAGACTCGGTCTTAATCTGTGTATGACAATTCATACAAATGTTGGGCGATGGGATGTTGGCCTGCTTGCCCTTCATCACACCCGTGTGACAATATTTACAATTCACCTCATTGTCCCCTGCGTGGATTTTGTGGGAAAAGGCAATGGGCTGCTTGGGAGCGTATCCTTGCTGTACACCGATCGTATACAAACCGTCAATCACCGTTTTAAAACCAATGGTTCCGATGATAAAGACAAGAATGAAATAAAATCCGGGGCTTTTGGTGATGGTGCTAATCGTGATCGGAGATTGTACTACCTCTTTTTCTTCTTCCGTAAGGTTTTTGTTTTCAACAAAACGTTTGAGGGTGCTGACGATAAATCCTAAAACGACTAACAGCAATACTAAAATAACGATCATCCCGATAACGATGGCGTTGATGTAAGATGAGGGAATGCCTGATCCTTTTGAAGTATCGATTGGACCGGGAGCAATCTTTTCTTCATCCGGTTTTGCCGCCTCCGCTTGTACGTAAGCCAAAATGCTTAAAATTTCATCGTCCTTCAGGTTGGTGAAGGAGGTCATCTGACTTTTATTATACTCGTTGTAAATCTTATTGGCATATTCATCGCCACTGGCAATCAGCTTGCTGGAGTTTTTCACCCAGGCAATTGTCCATTCAATCGAGGGAACCCGAGTTTCATATCCTGCCAGAGCAGGACCCGTCCATTTCTGCTTGATCCGGTGGCAAGAATAACAATTGGTTTTGAACAGAGCCTCACCACTTTTGATGGATGCCTCATCCGTAGGAACGGTTTGCGCAGACAATGAAGTAAAACAAAAGAGGGAAACGAAAAGAAGAAAGGTACTGAAACGTGCTACTCGGTAGTTCATCATGACGTTTAGGACTTCACGATTTTTATGAAGTGGCACAAATCTACATTCCGAATGCCGTTTTTCAAATTAAATTTGAGAAACGGAGACAATATTTATAGTATGTTCAACAATCGTAAAACGAACTTCTGGGACGCACTGGTTTTATAAATTTTCATAGTGATGAATGCGATTCATTAGTTGCCCAATTCACGATATTTTTATTATTTAGAATCATTTTAAATTACACCTAATGCGCACATAATGAATCACAAACCTACCCGTTTGCTGTGCTGATCCGGTTTACCAGAAAGATCACACGGCTAATTCCCAAAATAAGAATGAAAGTATATTTGTCTTTTCCGCATTAACTACCATCCCATGTCAACGCTGCCCACTTTTGCGCCTCCCGCTTTTTCTTTTGGTGAGCATGTTTCGGCCTGGCCCCGAAACTCCAAAGTATCGGTGATTGGAGCCGGAGCATTTGGAGGTTGGAGTGCTCTTTTTCTACAACGCCAGGGTTTTCAAGTGACACTCATCGATGCCTGGGGGCCGGGACACTCTCGCAGCAGTTCAGGAGATGAAACACGCGTGATCCGATCCACGTATGGAGCCAACGAGTTTTACTTCGATTTGAATGTACGCTCCCTGACCTTATGGAAAGACCATCAACTCGCCTGGCAGCGCCCTTTGTTTTATAATCCGGGAGTGCTTTGGTTCTGTTATGATGAAAAAACACCTGTGGTCGATGATTCCCTTCCGTTTGCGAAAAAACACGGCATGGAATACGAATATCTATCAATCGATTTGCTAAGAAAAAGATATCCGCTGGTTCATACCCATGACCTGCACCATGCGTGGTTTGATCCTTTTGGAGGTTACCTGAAGGCCAGAGAAGGCACCCAAGCCGTTCATGAAGCTTTTCTGAAAGAAGGAGGTTCCTATCTGCAAACCTACGCGCAGCCCGGTAATATTTCCAACGGAGAATTGCAGTCACTTCGCCTTTCCAATGGTGGTCAGTTAACAGTTGATGCCTATTTGTTTGCCTGTGGTTCCTGGTTAGGAAAATTATTTCCAGAGGTCATGGGCAGCAGAATTACAGCTACCCGGCAAGAGGCCTATTACTTTGGCACTCCGCATCATCAATCGCACCTGTTTGATCAAATGCCGGTATGGATTGATGCCGATGGCAAAGACTACTATTATGGAATTCCTGGCAATGCCTACCGCGGCTTTAAATTGGGAGTAGATGAACGCGGCCCTGTTTTTGACCCTACGGAAGAAGATCGTACTCCTCACCCGCCTGTGCTGGACAAAGCGCGAAAATTTATTGGACACCGCTTTCCTTCCCTCCGCCTGGCCCCGTTGGTTGAAAGCCGGGTATGTCCCTACGAAAATTCGGTCGATGGTAATTTCATTTTTGAACGTCATCCACAGGCGCATAATGTGGTCTTTTTAGGGGGCGGAAGCGGTCATGGGTTTAAACATGGACCTGCGTTGGGCGAATTGGTGGCAAGCAAGCTGTCAGGGTCGTAACCATATCAGAATTTGTTTTGCTCTGAGCTTCTATGGCGTATTGACGCGTAACCCATTACGTAACTCCCGGTCTTCAATAAAAATACAAGATACGAGTCAGCCTGGAGTCAGTGGCAACCCCTTCTGGCCTTCACATCGGCTTCGATCTCAATTTGATCTTGATCAGTCTGACGGTTGTATTTTTATCATTTTGATTCCAGGATGTCTTAGTCCCCTTCATCCGCATTTATCATTTCACTTTGATAAATGGTGAAATCGTTATCTACTTTTTGAAGATCAATGTATCCTTCCGCTCCTCCGTCCTGGTAAGAAATAGATATGTATAGCCGAATTAACTGCGTCCCTGAATTCGGGATCAGTCGAATGGTTGAAATCTTTGCACCTCCTCCTTCATTTTGCACCAGGCTTAACCAGCCCCCAAACGATTCCGCCAGATTCTGAATACCGGCTGCGAGGGATTGATAACTCATGAGGTGGATAGTCGTATCTGCCGGACACTGAATGTAAAGCATCTGATAATCATTACATCCGGTAAGACCATCGCTATTGGAAGCCCCCACCCCGGCATCAAAACCCAGGTAGAGGTCGTACTCTTTATTGTCAAGCTGAAAAGAGGCTGTTTCACTTTGGGCAGAATGGATGAATGTGCTGCCATAGGCCCATCCTTCATCGCCATCTGAAAAGCGTACTTTAAACCATGGAAACTGATCACATAAATCTCCATCGGTTGGGTACATCCAACCGCTTTTATCCAAAATAGAAACCGGTACGAGTCTTACCAATTCCGTTACGATCTCCGACTCATCAGTAGAATCGCGATAAACGGTTGTTCCTGGTAATAACAACGCGTCAAAATCCAACGTTGAAACCTGATACGTTGAGACAATTTCTGGCGGTGGTGGATAGGTGGGACTGGGATTGTTTGATCCTTCATTTATCGAAGTTTCCGTTTCAACAGAATCTATGACAGATTCGGACGCTACCTTCGGTTGGCATGAAAGAAAAACAATGAAGACTAACAGCAGTGCAGGTTTCATCAAGCCAAGATACATCAAAATTCTGATTTGTTTAAGGGCATTGAATTCTAACATCGTCTGGTTAATTTTAACCTTATGAAAGTCAATTTTCCGAGTGTATTAACTCTCGTGGCAGGGATTCATTTTTCGTGTTCATCTCCGGTAACAGAACGAAAAACAGAACTCTTCCAGAAGACCGACCTAACCGGCTGGCATATGGACGTGCCCGACCTGGAAAAAGATTCTTCCTTGTCTTCGCCCTTTGTGGTCAGGGATAGTTTGCTGGTAAGTCTTGGCACACCCAATGGCCACTTGATTACCGACTCGGTGTATTCCGATTACCGGTTGGAATTGAATTATCGCTTTGCCAGTCAGCCTGGCAACTGTGGCGTGTTGGTGCATGTATCCACGCCCCGCGCTTTGTATGATATGTTTCCAAAATCCATTGAAGTACAACTCATGCATGAGAATGCCGGAGACTTTTGGTGCATCGCTGAAGATATTACTGTACCGGACATGGAGGCCAGACGGGGTCCGCGCGAGCAATGGGGAGTAACGGAGGATAAGCAGCGAAGAATCCTTAACCTGACGGATGGTAGCGAAAAAGCAGTCGGTGAGTGGAATCATTTACGCATCGAATGTGTGAAAGATGAAGTAAAGGTATGGGTGAACCAGGTACTTGTTAATCACGGAATGAAAAGTACTGCCCGCGAAGGACGGATAGCCCTTCAGGCCGAAGGATCTGAGGTAGAATTTAAAAATCTGATTCTAACTTCGCTCAAATAGCTGGTTGTCTACAGCACTACTTCCGTGCTTCCGTAAACTCACGGGTCAGTGTTTGAACAATCTCACTCATCGGGCGAATGCTTTTCACTTGTTCAATGGCCGGGCCGGCACACCACACGGTTTTATAGGTAGCGCCAAATGCTGCTTTCTCCACTTTTTTCATCCCCCAATAAGCCATTAGCAACTTGGCGTATTTTTTTAAGGTCTTGTTGTTGTTCAAAATCCATTCGAGAAAATTGGCTTTGGTTCCCAATTGCTGAACATAGGGTGTATTGATAACTGTTAAGGCCGAACCCGACAACTTCGTTGTGCGCACAATATCTTTTTCACCATAGGTAACCATAGCCTGTTTATACTCTGGAGAGATATCCGCTTCCTCACAAGCGATAAAGATAGTGCCTACCGAAACACCGGCTGCTCCCCACGCCAAAGCATTGGCTACATCTTTTCCATGACCCACTCCGCCAGCAGAAATCACCGGTATACGACAATGGGTGGTGAGCAACCGCACGAGTTCTTCTGGTGAAATATTGCCGGCATGTCCGCCCGCACGCGAGTTTACGGCAATGAGGGCATCGGCCCCCAGGGCCTCCACCTTTTGCGCATAGGCCAGGTCTACTACATCACAAAAAACTTTTATACCTAACGGTTTACATACATCAATCACTTCTTTAGGGCTACCCAGCGAAGTAATGATATAGTCTACCTTCATTTCTGCCAGCGTTTTTAGCTGAGGTTTGTACTTGGGATTAGATTTATTTACGATCAGATTGACTCCAAAGGGTTTGTTGGTTGCTGCTTTGATATCCGTGATGGCAGCCCGCAATTCGGCATCCGTCCGGTAATTTAACGCTGGAAAAGCAGCACTTACCCCATTGGCCAATGCAGCTTTGATCATCTTGGTGTTGGAAATCAGGAACATGGGTGCGACAATAATCGGATAGTCGATGCCCAACAATTGATCCAGTGTACTGTTTTTTGACATGCGTTTTGGGTAGGTCTTTTATAAAATTAGGAATTCATTCTGGAACTTATTTCAATCGACATTCCACCAGCCAATCCCATGGATAAGGATCTTTCAACCATCGGGGAGGATCATCAAATTCACTGGACCAATCGTATTCCAATCGCTCCAAAGCTGTAATCTGAAAGCCAGCTTCCCGCAACAAAATCTGCAACTCGGGTTCCTGATAGTGTTTGGTAGGTACCCGATCGATATGCAAAATTCCTTGCAAAATACTTCGCTTACTCCCTCTGAAATAATGCAAATCATCCGCAGGAATTTCTTCGATAGTCGTTCCCTCGTGTTGGTGAAGGTTGATCATTTGCCAGGCAGCAAACATCGCTGACTCCAACGAGGGTATGACCATGACTGCCGCGCCCCCGTTACGAAGGGCGCTGGCCACATTCCGAAACATCTGTTTATTCTTTTCCAATTCTGGCAGCATGATGACATTACAAGAAAACACAAAATCCACCTGAGGCATAAGTATGTTTTTACGACTCAGATCAGCCCGCTTTAGCTGGACATTAGGATAATGGTGTTTCTTTGCTTCCTGTAACAATTCTCCGGAGATATCCATACCGATCACCGATCTGAATAAAGAGGTCAGGTACGGAAAAGCCTTACCATTTCCGCATCCAAAATCCAATGCCACACCCCTCGGGCGGGCATGCCTGGCAAAATAGAGCGGCAAGCGTTTATTCCGATCGCTCTGAAAGACATCAAAAATTTCTTCGTTGTACCGATCCGAAAGATCATCCCAATGCTTCTGCTCATTCATTGGTGCAAGCTATAAATGATTTGCGGGTTTATGAAGAACTTCTTTGTCACCCCCTCGATTGTTGGGTTTGGATAGTCTTCCAAATTCTCAACTATCCTAGTATCTTTAAACACTTCAAACCATTACTCCATGCTTGACTCTGTCATCCTCAAAAAAAATCCGTCCCTATACGTTTTTTTGCCTTTGTTTTACACCGTGTGGTCAGATTCCGTGCTGACGCCCAGCGAGGTCGAAACCATGAAAGGCCTGCTTCGAAGCCAACCCTGGCTGACAGAAGAAGAACGAAGTTTTTTACTCGATCAGATAAACCCGGGCACTCCACCCACCACTCAGGAGTTAAGCCAATGGCGCGATGAAATTCTAAAGATCTCCCAAACATCATCACACAAGCAGAGCCTCGTTGATTTGGGCATGACGCTGGTTAAACACCATGGGGAAGGACATATTCCGGAACCACTACAAAAAGCAACCGATACGCTTCGCCAAATCGAAGAAACATTAGGATTTATCAGCACCGAGGGTGCCTATCATTTTCAAACCAACCGGGATACTCTGACAGCCCAGCAAACCACTCAAAAAACCTTTGATGTTAAAAAACTAACGGCTATCCTGGAGGGTGATGAGGCGGAAATTATCCGCAAAGTAAAAACCATCATCAGTGATCCCACTTTTCGATATACTGATACCAGTGATTTGCACATCAGGCGCGAACAAGTGCTTCGATGGGCTCAGTATCTGGCGGATCAGGGATTGGGCAACATTGCTTATCCAAAAGAGTATGGTGGTAAGGGGGATATGGCCGCCTATTTTGCTGCCATGGAAGCGCTTAGCTTTCATGACATTAGTCTGGTGGTCAAGTTTGGTGTACAGTTCGGGCTGTGGGGAATGAGTGTCTATTTTCTCGGTACCGAAAAGCATCACAAAAAGTATTTAAAGCAAATTGGCACCCTCGAGCTTCCGGGTTGTTTTGCCATGACCGAAACCAATCATGGAAGCAATGTAAAAGGCATTGAAACAACCGCCACGTACGATCATGCCCGGAAAACATTTACCATTCACACTCCACATCATTATGCACGAAAGGAATATATCGGCAATGCAGCGGTGCACGGGCGTATGGCTACCGTGTTTGCCAAACTGATCATCGATGGTAAAGACTATGGTGTCAGCGCCTTCGTGGTTCCCTTGAGGGATGCCACCGGAAAGGTATTGCCCGGAATCACCATTGAGGACTGCGGACACAAAATGGGTTTAAACGGGGTAGACAATGGAGTTATTTACTTTCATCAGGTAGTTATTCCAAAAGAAGATATGCTGGATCGTTTTAGTTCTGTTACCGAGCAAGGAACCTTTGACAGTCCCATCGCCAGCGACAACCGAAGATTTTTTACAATGCTTGGAACCTTGGTGGGTGGACGGATTGGCATACCCCGGTCAAGTGTCAGCACCTCCAAATCGGGCTTAACCATTGCCATTAAGTACGGTGATCAACGCAGGCAATTTGGGCCCGAAGGCGGAGAGGAAGTTCCAATCCTGAATTATCGCTCGCATCAGCGCAGACTTATACCGCTGTTGGCTAATGTGTATGCCTTGCATTTTGCCTTGCGATATTTAACCAAACGGTTTCTGAACCGGACGGAAGAAGACATGCAGGAAATTGAAGCGTTGGCGGCCGGTTTAAAATCATTTGCTACGTGGAATAACACGCATACACTGCAGCAATGCCGCGAAGCTTGTGGAGGAAAGGGCTATCTGACCGAAAACCGAATTGATGACTTAAAAAATGATACAGATATCTACACCACCTTTGAAGGAGATAACACGGTATTACTCCAATTGGTAGCCAAAAGCCGGTTGAGCGAATTTCGGCAGGAGTTTGCCAACATGAATTTGTTTGGTATGCTGAACTATATTGGTAATCAGGCTAAAACTTCGCTGACAGAAATGAATCCTGTTGCGGTACGCAACACCGATGATGATCACTTGATGGATCCAGAGTTTCATTTAAGTGCTTTTCGTTTTCGCGAACGTGACATACTCACCTCTGCCGCCAAACGGCTGAAGCGGCATATCGGATCTGGTATGGATTCCTTTGATGCTTTCAACGTCTCTCAACACCATTTAATTGAGGTGGGACAAGCGCATGTGGAGCGCATCATCCTCGAACAATTTCAGGCAGCCATCGGGCAAGTAGCGGATAAGGGTTGTAAAGCAGTGTTAAACAAATTATGCGCACTATTTGCCCTTTCCCAGATTGAAAAAAATAAAGGCTGGTATCTGGAGAACGGTTATATGGAAGGGGTTAAAACCAAAGCTATCCGGAAACTGGTTAATCAACTCTGCTGGGACATCCGACAGGAGGCAGTACCCCTGGTGGACGCCTTTGACATCCCCGATAGCTGCCTGGCAGCCCCAATCATTTTAAAAGACTTAACGAGCTAAAATCACTGCAAGCGCTTGGCTGATTAAAAACACTCGTTCATTTTGGGTGATTTTGATGGACAGATCGGGGATTTACCAACTTTTAACGAACCATATTCGTTAGGCGTAAAAAACTGACCTGATCATATGAAGAAATCACTGTGTGCCCTGGTTCTAATTTTCATGGTTAATGTTGTCCATGGTCAGTCATTTCCTGCCGACCATGCTTTTGATCAAGGTTCAAACATCGTTCTTCCCTCCCTATCAGTACAAAAGATCAAACACCTGACAGACGTGGGGCTCATCTGGGGATTTCTCAAGTATCACCATCCTGCCATTGCTGAAGGAAAATATCAATGGGATTATGAGTTGTTTAGAATTCTACCCGCAGTATCGCTGGTTTCAACAGATCAGCAATTTGATTCATTGATGATCCAATGGATTCACCGCCTGGGCCCGATCGGTGCACCCGCGAAAAAAGACAGCGTACTATCCGAAATCAAATTGGCGCCCGATCATTCCTGGATGAACCGATCCTCATTATCACCGGATCTTAAGGCTCTTCTGTATCAAATCCGGGATGTAAAAAAATCGCCAGATCATTACTACGTATGGATTCATCCGTTTATCGGATACCCGGATTTTAAACATGAAAATAAGTATGATAAAAGCCCTTATCCTGATACAGGCTTTCGCCTCCTGGCCCTTTACCGCTACTGGAATATTATCCACTATTTTTTTCCATATAGATACCTCATGGACGAAAACTGGAATGATATCCTGCCGGCATTTATCCCGAAAGTAGTATCCGCTAAAAACGAAACAGAGTATACCTTAGCCGTGCTGGAGCTTATCGGAAAAATACAAGACACCCATGCCAGTGTGTGGGGGAACAATCCTACGTTGCGAAAATTTTTTGGTATCAATAAAGCTCCGGTCAAACTTGTCTTTGTAGATGATCAGCCGGTGGTGACCCGGCAGATGATGGAAGACTCTGCTGAAAAGCTATCCTTGAAAATCGGTGACATCATTACCCATGTGAATGGGCGGTCCGTTGCTAAAATCAAAGAAGCAAGACTCCGGTACACCCCTGCCTCAAATTACCCCACCCAATTACGTGAATTCGCTAATTCATTATTACGAACCAATGATTCAATGATTCAGGTAAAAATAATTCGGGAAGGCAAGCGCGTGAGGAAAACCATCAAAACCTATCCCCTTGATACCTTAAAAAAACTAGAAGCCCAATCAAATGACAGCAGCTTCAGACTGATCTCGCCCGATATTGCCTACATCAATAACGAATTGCTCAAAGTAACCCATTTGTCTAAAATCTGGCCGGTCATCAAAGATACCAAGGGTCTGGTGATTGATATCCGAAATTACCCTTACAATTTCCCCGTCTATGATTTGTGCAATTATCTGATGGCCGAAGGGTATCCGTTTGTGAAATTTTCCAGTGGAAGTGTTACCACGCCCGGACAGTTTACGATCAAACAAACGTTAAAGGCGGGTATAACAAACAAAAGGCCATACCTCGGAAAAATTGTCATTCTGGTAAATGAAATCACTCAAAGTTCGGGTGAATTTCATGCCATGGCCTATCGCACGCACCCCAACGCCACCGTGATCGGATCTACAACGGCCGGTGCGGATGGGAATATTTCCATCTTCTATTTACCCGGTGGAATTCGAACGATGATCAGTGGTTGTGGGATCTATTATCCAGATGGAAAGGAAACGCAGCGGGTTGGCATCATTCCTGATCGTGTAGTTAAACCTACGCTGCAAGGCATCAAGCAAGGAAAAGATGAGTTGCTGGAAGCTGCCATTCAACTCATCCGGCAATAACATTATGTAAGCAGGAACTCCTCCCACTCATGTGTATGCTGATCACTGTGATCTTTTAAAAAAAGTGCATAGGTAGGCTTATACGGTTTGTGGCGCAGAGGCATGTTTGCTTCTTCGGGTGTATAATCTCCTTTTTTAGCGTTGCATCGTTTACAAGCTGTCACCAGGTTTGTCCAACTATGCCCTCCCCCTCTGGAACTAGGCATGACATGATCCAGGGTTAAATCTCTTCGGGTGCCGCAGTATTGACATTCAAAATTGTCGCGTTTGAAGATATTCTGACGAGTCAGGTTAACTCCTTTATAGGGAGCGTTCACATAGCGATTAAGCCGAATGACGGATGGCATGGGGTAGGTGGCCGTGACCGTTCGAAGTTTATACCCATTGGCCGGGCGAACCATTTCGCTTTTGTTAAGATAAACCAACACAAAAGCACGCTCTACCGAACAAACCATGAGCGGGCTAAAATCCTGATTTAAAACCAATACGCGATTATTCACACCGGAAAAGATAAAACCATATTTCCGGTTTACCAAACCCATGACGAACAGCACGCCAACTGTTTGAGAGGGTTTGGAGGATTGACTTGACCTGATTACCGGGCTGGTGCCAGAAATCTTCTGACTTCCATCGCTGCTATTTTCGGTTGCTGATCGTCTAAAGACAGTTCCATCGATCCGGAAAGGGTTTCCATCACTACCCAATCCCGTACATGGATCAACCGGTGATTGTCCAACACGATACCCGGATGGAGCCCTTTTGGAGTCTGGAAAAACAATACATCCCCTGGACAAACTTCCGATATATTTACGCGCTTTCCCTGATCCATCATTGCCTCGGTTGTGCGTTTCAACGGATAGCCCGATAACTTAAACACCATTTGGATAAAGGCTGCGGCATCGATTCCAAAAGGTGTTTTCCCTCCGGATAGATGAGGTGCATTCAGATACTTTAACGCAATGGTTTTTAAGAAATCAAAATCCCGCTTTTGCCCCAGACTTTTGGATTCGCCTGTAAAGGCAAACTGCTCATCGGTGGCAAACAATTCTGATGAAGAGATCGGAACGATACTACCCATCACAATAGATACCGGTAGTTTTTTATAGAGCATCACAGATGATAAATCCAGGGCTACTTTAAATTCCACCTTATTAATGTATTCAAAGTATTCCGGTGTAATGCCATGGTGATGGGCAGTCGTAATCCAACCTTCCGATTGATCGGCATAAACCCGTACGTTTACCCACTTTGCATCCCCGGTAGTTTGAACAACTTCGTAATGATCACCAAACAATAGCTGATTCACCAGAGGTGAATGTCCATGAGGTTCACTTCGTACTGACACCACCGAAAGGCGGCAAACTCCATATTCGTTTAAATCCATTTGAATAATTAACGTACTGCGATGCGGGCCATCTCTCGTTTGGCATCTTTTTCCTTTATGCTTTCCCGCTTATCGTGAATTTTCTTACCTCGGGCCAGCGCAATTTCTAATTTGGCTATCCCCCGGTCATTAATAAACAACCGAAGCGGGATCAGCGTCAGCCCCTTCTCCTCTACTTTGGATTCCAACCGACTCAATTCTGTTTTTTTTAAAAGGAGTTTCCGATCGGCTTTGGCTTCGTGATTATAAAACGAACCCTGTGCATAAGGGGTGATATTCATCCCTTTCACATGGAGCTCACCGTTTGAAAAATAGCAATAACCTTCCTGAAGACTGGCCTTCCCTTCCCGGATAGACTTTATCTCGGTACCCCGCAGCACCATACCTGCCACGTAGGTGTCTAAAATTTCAAACTCAAACGTGGCTTGCCGGTTGCGGATATTAATATTATTCTGAAATCGATCCTTCTTTTCCATGTGTCTGATGGTCTGACGGAGGCATAAATATCCGGTTCAACCGTTCTTTTTTTAACATTTTCTGGCCGGTAGTTCCCAGGGCGATCACACGAGACCCTACCTTAGCTTCAATGCTGCAAGTTAGTTCGTTGTTTCCAATTTTGACGACCACTGCCAAAATCTCCAATTCTTCCCCTACAAACGCAGGGCTTTTATGCTCAATACTTAAAAAGGTTCCTACACCTTCTTCATCCGGCTCCATCATTTCCAGAAAAAATAATCGTGACGACCATTCAAAATCGCGAGCCAAGGCAAAGGTAGAACAAACAGGATGAACCACTTTTCCGTGAAAAGCGGCCTGATCGCTGGCATCCACTTTTTTTCGATAAAGTTTCCGATCGCCTGGTTTAAAGATAAGTTTCATGAAATTGGTATCTTTCTCATGCATCAAGTGTTATGGTTCACCCATCAAACTACTGACCAAGATACACATTCCGGGAGTATTGATGCGCCAACGAAGGGTTAATATTTGATGTTACTTTCCTGTCGTAAAACCGATCAATAATCAATATCTTTGAAAGATGCGCGCGACTATCTGGATCGTAATATGGCTCTGCTGGTTAGGGGAAAGTTCGTGGGCACAAGAGCGATGTGGCACAGTTGAATACGAGGAAAAGAGACATCGCCAAAATCCCGGACTGGAAACCATTGACCAGTTTGAAGACTGGTTGAAAGGAAAAATGAGTCAACAGCGCACATCACAAGGCGCTAACCGAACCCAAAGCACGACCATCATCCCCGTGGTGGTTCATGTCATCCACTTTGGTGAGTCTATCGGAACCGGCCGAAATATTTCAAATGCCCAGATTATATCTCAGATCAACGTATTGAATAAAGACTTTCAAAGGTTAAATGCAGATGCTGGAAATACTCCCTCGGAGTTCGCAGCAGTGGCAGGCGTTTTTGACGTTGAGTTTGTGTTAGCCAAACAAGATCCCGAAGGCCTGCCAAGCTCAGGAATTCTGCGGGCACAAGGCAATCGTTCATCCTGGAGTGATGACCACAATCAGGAATTAAAGGCCCTTAGCTATTGGCCAGCCGAGAATTACCTAAACATATGGGTGGCCGATCTTTCCGATTTGTTGGGTTATGCCCAGTTCCCAGTATCCAGTTTAGTCGGTACCAACGAAGGTCCGAAAGATAGAATCACCGATGGCGTAGTCATTGACTACCGGGCCTTTGGAAGCATAGATGATGGCGCCTTTACTCTTGATCCTCAATTTAATAAAGGACGAACCGCTACTCATGAAGTCGGACATTTTTTCGGACTTCGTCACATTTGGGGAGATGAAGGAGGATGTGGTGGTTCTGATTTTGTCAGTGACACACCCAATCAATCATCCGAAACCAGGTCTTGTCCTGTTCATCCGCAATCCAATAGCTGTTCTCCCGTAAAGATGTTTCAGAATTACATGGACTATACGGACGATTTGTGTATGAATCTTTTTACAGCCGGGCAAGTCAGTCGGATGGCAACCGTGCTGTCCAATAGTCCAAGAAGAGTAAGTTTATCTTCCTCCCCCGGAGCTTCTGAACCAGTGCTGGTGGCGAATGATCTGGGTATCCGAACGATTCTTTCACCCAAACCCACGGCTTGCCCCGGCTCTTTTGTTCCATCACTGGAAATCCGGAATTATGGCACCAATCTGATCACATCATCTCAGATTCAATTGCGGATAAATTCAGCAATCGTTGAAACACATAATTTTTCACTCTCATTAGCTCCTCAGGCAATAGCAGTTGTTAACTTTAATCCTGCAGATTTTACGGGCACCGGGGATCAGACGATTGCGTTTGAAATTCAAACAACCAATGGTGTTTCCGATGGTAAGGTGAGCAACAATCTTCGCGAACTATCTGTTCTTGTTCCGGTATCTGTGTCACTTCCGGTGCTCGAGTCATTTACTTCCATTCCCGGCACGTGGACGATCGACAATCCTGACGGTTTAAGAACCTGGCAGACCGTCAGCACCACCGGAGGCCTGCAAAGTGTATATGTTAACCTATACGACTATGAGGATGCCGGAGCAAGAGATCGATTGATCAGCCCCAGAATTGTTTTAGATCAGCCGTCCGCTCTTCTCAGATTTGATCGGGCTTATGCCAAGTATAGCAATAGTGAAACAGACCAACTTCGGGTATTGGTCTCCACTACCTGTGACTTCACCAATGCCGTTGAAGTCTTTAATCGCTCTGGAGATCAACTCGCAACGGCCCCACAAACGACCGGTACCTTTATCCCCACCCAAACACAATGGGCCACAGAAACGATTTCGCTTTCATCTTTTATTGGTCAAACCATTCAATTGGCCTTTGAGACCGTTAATGATTTTGGGAATAATCTTTACGTGGACAATATTCAGTTGATTGGGAATGATTTCATTGATGTGGCGATCATTGGCCTCGAACGGCCCTCGGCTGTCACGTGCCAACCCACCCTTGCGGCCGGACTGATGATCAAAAATACAGGCAGTTTGCCGGTGAATAAAATTGAAATCCAAACCCAGCTCAACAACGGAACTACCTCTGTTGAAACTTATACAAACGTAGGTTTGGACCCTGGCGAGCAACGAACCATTACGCTGAACAACCGGAATTTAATTTCCGGTGACAATACCTACCGAACAACGATTTTAGAAGTGGATGATGTGGCAGACGAAGTCTCTAACAACAACACACTTATCAAAACAATTGTGCTGAATCCTGCCAAAGACATCATTCCGTTGCGCGAGACATTCGAAAACAATAATCCTGACTGGACAATTGTTAGCCAGGGGAATCAGCCCGTCTGGGAGTTTGTTTCCACTAATAAAGGAAAATCCGTGAGTTATCAGGCTTTTGATTTTGCGGGCCAGTCGTTTCAATCTAATGAAGCGTGGCTGGTCAGTCCTGTTTTGGATTTCTCACGGCTAACTCATGCGGGTTTATTTTTTGATATGAGCTACGCAAACCGACCCGATAAAAGTGATCAATTGAAAATCCTGGGGTCAAAAGATTGCGGAGTTACTTATAGTGAAACTCCCGTTTACGAAGCCGTTGGCACAGAACTTTCAGAAGAAAATTCCCTCACGTCTTGGATTCCATCTGACGATGCAGATTGGAAAAGAAAATTTATAGACTTAACTCCCTTCGTGGGTGAAGATCAGGTTCGTCTGAGTTTTGTAGCTATCAACGGAAACGGAAACAATATTTATCTGGACAACATCGAATTTTACATAGAAAACTATTTGGGAAAAACACCTCTTGTTAGCTCTGAATTAGCTGCGATCTATGACCACCTGAATGGATTCCGAATCGCCTTTAACTTACCCGAACGGAAGGATGTGCGAATGCAGGTATTCAATACCATGGGCCAAGTGTTGATCGACAACAACCTGGTCGAAACCCTCAACCAAACCTACGATGTGGATATGACCACGCAGGCAAAAGGAATTTATATTGTCCGTCTGCAAATTGGCAACAGTTTTGTTTCGAGACGATTATTTATTGACTAGTAATTTACTTCCAGGAGGGTTCCAAAATAGTGGGAAATACTGCTCTTATTGAGCATATTTGAGGTTGTTTTTTAAACATGAATAAGACTCGTATAGCCCTCATTTACGGTGGTCGCTCGGTCGAGCATGGAGTTTCCATTAACTCTGCGCGCAACATTGCGAAATACATTGACAAAAGCCGCTTTGAACCATTTTGCATTGGTATCACTGAATCGGGACAATGGCATTTAACCGAACATATTGACAAGAATATTTCTGCGGGAGAATCGCTCAGTTTATCGTTAACAACACATGAACCTTCGTTTGTAACCCCTTCGGGTAAAATTCTGAAGGCCGATGTCATCTTTCCGATCTTGCATGGAACCGATGGAGAGGATGGAAGCGTTCAGGGTTTGTTTAAAGTGGTGGATTTACCCATGGTCGGAACGGGGGTTTTGGGATCTGCCATTTCCATGAGTAAAGTGATCACCAAAAAGATATTAAAGGAAGCGGGTTTACCCGTATCTCCGTTTTTGTATGGCCATTTTAATAATCAAAGTGAATTTACTTTTGACCGGGTTCGTCAGCAGGTAGGGCTTCCGTTTATGGTAAAATCCGCCAGCCTGGGTTCTTCCGTGGGGGTGTCCAAAGTCAACTCCCAGGCTGATTTTGAAAAAGCGCTTTCGGAGGCTTTTCGGTTTGATGATGTCGTTCTGTTTGAAACCTATATCAAGGGGCGTGAAGTGGAATGTGCCATTCTTGGTAATTATCCTCCCGAAACTTCTTTGCCGGGAGAAATCATCATCAGCCATGCCTATGAGTTTTACACCTTTGACGCCAAATATGTTGATCCGGATGCTGTTAAAATTGAAATACCGGCAAATGTGACCCCCTCAGAAGCAGAAAAAATCAGAACCCTCTCTCTTCGCGCTTATCAGGAATTAGCTTGCGAAGATTTTGCGCGGGTGGATTTGTTTTTAACCGAAAATGGCGAAGTCTTTATTAACGAGATTAATACGATTCCTGGTTTCACCAATTCCAGTATGTATCCGATGATGTGGAAGGAAAGAGGCATTGGTTTTACGGATTTGATTTCGCGGTTGATTGATTTAGCTCTGGAACGATATAGGCGAGGGAAACGGTTACAACGGGATTATCAATCAGGATTAAATTACTAACCATCAGGTCATGGGTTTCAAAAAGTTCTTTCAAAAAGATTCTGTGGGCGGCTTACTCACGCACGTGGCCATCGCCAGTAGTATTTTTTTATTGATCGCGATCGTTTATTTCTATATCTATTTGCCAAATGTAACCGATCACGGCAAGTCCATTGAAGTTCCGGATCTGACAGGCCTTAGCGCTGAAGAAGGGGAACTAAAACTAAAAGAAAAGGGATTGCGATTTGCCGTCAATGATTCGTCATACCAGGAAGACAGTGCGCCTCTCAGCATCCTTCGCCAATTTCCGCGGGCCGGCTCACAAGTCAAGGCAGACCGGATCATTTACGTTTCCATTAACCGATTTGATGCCCCTACTTTCCCCATGCCCGATTTGGAAGAGAAATCACTAATCAATGCAGAGGCTGTTTTAAGGAGCAGTGAACTCCGGAAAGGACGAGTCCTCTACGAACCCAGCCCCTTTCGTGATTTTGTCAAAGAAGCCCGGTATCTGGGTAAAAAAATTAGCGGAGGCACACGCGTGCCGAAAGGTGCTGTCATTGATCTGGTGGTAGGTGATGGCAATGGTCCTGCCGATTTTACAGTGGGTAACCTGGTGGGTGATACCTACGAGCGCGCCTTACTTCGATTAGCCAACTGGAATTTGCTTTTGGGCGATGTTCAAATACCTGACGGAGTAGATACTACCGGAGTAGATGTATTCGTTTTCAGGCAAATGCCTTTGGCCGGAGACTCCGTGCGGATGGGAGATGCAGTCGATATCTGGATCGCACCCAAAGGATACAGGCCTGAGCCGGAAGAAGATAACAATCCATGATCACCAGTTTCAACACCAGGATTATTTACCGGAACTACCTGATCTGTGTATGCTGGTTTTTCTCCGGTGTCTTCTCTCCTGCCAATGCCCAGTTAATCCAGGTATCTGTGCCCCAACCCTCTCAGCCGAATCTCCAAAAAAGACAGATAATCCAGCGAACCCAATTAACCCCCAAGTCACTTCCCTTCTGGGACGATTTTTCTTTTCCGGATGGTTATCTGCCACAGGATTCCCTTTGGGTTGAGCGTGTTTCCACGGCCGTTAATAACGAAGTAGGTATCGATCCTCCTTCCATAGGCGTGGTGACATTTGATGGGTATGACTCCACCGGAAAGCCCTACAACAAGACAGAGGTGTTAGCCAAAGGGTTTGCCGATAGATTAATTTCACGTGAACTGAGGCTGGACGAAGTACCTATCGTTAATCGTCCTGATCTCTTTTTTAGCTTCTATTATCAGGCTCAGGGAAACGGGGAGGCTCCAGATGCCGGGGATATTCTTCAGTTGGCTTTCAAAGACGACAATGATGTTTGGAATGTAGTTTGGAGTCGGGAAAATGGTCCAGACATTGATCCTAACGTTTTTTATCAGGTTAACATACCCATCATTGATCCGTCCTACTATCACGATGGTTTTCAGTTTCGATTTCAAAATTTCGCCCGACTCTCAGGGCCCTATGACACCTGGCTGGTGGATTATGTTTTTCTTGACTGGAACCGTGGATTCTCAATCATTAATAATCAGATCGGATTCCCGGATAGATCCATCACGTCCGTTCCTTCACCCTTTTTTAATGAATATCGCTCCATGCCCTATGTTCACTTTTTAAAAGATGTGTCCGGTAATTTGAGTAATCCTGTTTTTAGGGTGTTCAACAATTGTAATGAAGGCGCTCAACCCATGGACTTCAATAGTAAGCTCCAGATATCGTCCTTTGCAGATCAAGTGGAAACACTTCATCCCATGATTCTTCTGGACAATGGCGTCTCCACCGGAGATGCACTGCTAAGCTTAACGTCCGATGATGTAACCACGCTGACACTTCCAACCATCGCGGATTTCAATACCTCATGGGATTCACTTTATCTCAATTACCGGATTGAATTAACCAGTCAGGATGAGTCGGGTGATCCTATGATTGATAATGACTGCGATTTTACGGCCTTCCCACTGACAGATTTTACATTAAATGATACCGTTCAAACCCGGTATCAACTATCTGATTATTATGCATACGATGATGGGACAGCCGAGTATGGAGCAGGGTTGCAACAAGCCGGAGGGCAAGTGGCCTATCTTTTTGATCTGAAAACAACAGAACCAGCTGTTCTTACTTATATTGACCTATATTTTCCCCGGTTTGGGCTTGACAACAGTACCGTTATTCAGATAAAAATCATGGATAACATCAACACCTCTGATGGGTCTGTTTTGTATGCGGCCAATGTTCCCATCCGGCTGAGCGAGCAAAACAAATTTTGGAGATTAAAACTGGATGAAGCCGTGGTGGTGCAAAATCAGTTTTATGTAGGTTGGAAACAGTTTAGTAGCAACCTGGTGGCCATTGGTCTGGACAACAGTAATGACAGTGGCGATAAAATTTTCTTTAATACGGTTGGCACCTGGGAAGCTAATACCAATGTGCCTGGAAGTTTAATGATCCGGCCAGGGTTTGGAGTAGATGACGGGATAGTGACTCGTGTCCGATCGGAAAAAAAATATGCCGTTTATCCTAACCCTGCCACCGGGAGTTTTTACTTACCTCCCACTGCTGAACAAATCGAACTTTTCACGACTTTAGGTCAACCTGTTCCCTTTGCGTTAACACGGGATATCCAGCACACTGTGATTCACCCGGATACTAGCAGCTCCGGACTTTTGATTATTCGTTTTTTTGATCAGGGTGTCTGGCATACCTCTCAAGTGATGGTCAAAGTTCAATAAGAATTACTTCCAGCGGATTAGGTGTAAAACAAAGCACAAAAATCACTAAAGCTATCCATCCCAAAATTTTCCGACCGGTACTCAGGGGAGTTTCATCCTGTGAGGGTGGGTGGGCAATGCCTACCATCCGGCCAATTAAAAATGCGAACAGAAGCCAGCCTGGGTAGCCACGGATGCCGGGAATAAAAAATCCCAGTGCATATTGCACGGCAAACATACTGAGTGCCAACACCATGGTATTCATTTGCGAAAGACTTAATCCTTTCAAGGCAAAGAAATAAAAGACCAGGCTGAGTGGAATCTTCCATAACAGATTCTGAGTGGTATCCCGGGGGTCCACATAACCTAACCCTGCGTAAAAGAGAAAAATGACAAATACAATCGCAGCGACAAAATAGTGTTTGCGATACCCCAGCAATCCGTATAAAACATGGCCACCATCCAGTTGCCCGATAGGTAAGAGATTGATACTGGTAAATACAAGCGATAGATACCCGGCAAATAGAAAGGGGAAGTGGATGACTTCGTGGGGGTTAGGCACGCGAGTTGGATCGGCCACAAAATTTTCAAAAAATAAAAATAACAGGTTTTTACCAATGACCACATCCGCCCCTCCTTGCATGAACTCAGGTGTGTACACATGTTGGGCGTAATTCAGGCCAAATTGTTCATATGCCGGATGAAAGCCAAAGATGTATTCAGGTGGTGGCAGATGGGTAAATCCATACCATAAAAAGCCGAATGCCACCACGAAGCCAGCCAAAGGACCAGCGATACCAATATCAAAGTGTTGACGGGTAGAAATCACCCGGCTTTTCAAACGAATAAGAGCTCCCAACGTGCCGATAAAAAAAGGAAACGGTGGTAACGGAATGTAATACGGCAGTGTGGAATCAATCCGATGGTACCTGGCCATAAAGTAATGACCAAATTCGTGAACCGTCAGAATGCTTAGAAAGCAGATGGAATAGGGTAATCCGCTTTCAAAATCAGCCCAGGTAAAATCTCCGCTAAAAATTGACTTTCCATATGTCCACGTGGCACCCGCTAGCGTGGTACAGATAAATGTACTGATAAACAGTATGCCCTGAATCAGATAGTTTTTGGTGCTTTTATTCATCCTTCTTATGCCATCAATTAGCGGCTAAGATAAACAATACTGACCACGGGGTATAAAGTTGTATTCCAACTGACATTTGGGAGGAGTTTGCCGTTTAAAAAGCAACTTTTTTCTACCAGTTAAGTTACATTGGCAAATTATCTTCATGATATCCACCTTTGAATAGATTACCATTTTATTGTCCATCATCCTGGGTATGGGGATTACGGGCCTTGTTTCAGGAGTGGCCTCTATCGTAGCCCGTTGGGAAAGGGTCAGCTTGTATTTCCCACATACGATTCTGGTGGTTTTGTTGTTTATCATTCACGTGCAGGAATGGTGGGCCATCTTTGAAATGCGTACGTATACGGAATGGCGTCTTCCGGTTTTTCTTTTCATCAGTCTGTATCCCATCAATTTATACATTCTCAGTCGTATTTTATTTCCATTACGCTGGAGTATGCGAAACACCGACCTGAAAGAATTTTACTTACATCAATACAAGCGCATTTTTTTGTTGCTGCTGATATTGGTGGTATTAGCCGTCCTGGATAACATTTGGATCGCGGGGTATGCCTGGTCCGATCAGTTTTTTCAACTAGGGTTAATTGCCTTGCTTCTGCTTGTTGTGATCAAAAAAAGTATCACTGAGTGGATGCACTACCTTATTACGGGAGCACTGGCTATTCTTACGATTGTCACGCTGGTTCTTACCTGGAACAAATTTGTATTACCCATTTAATCTGGATAACTCTTACGCTATATATGAAAATGATAATTCTTTGGATCGCTCGCGGAATAGCCGCCATCATTATGCTTCAAACACTGTATTTTAAATTCTCCGGAGCTGAAGAATCAGTATACATCTTTACCACCGTAGGAATGGAGCCCTGGGGAAGGATTGGAAGCGGTGTGGCCGAATTGATTGCCTCCGTTTTAATTCTAATTCCCCGAACCAGCGTATTTGGGGCGGTGGTGGGTGCCGGAGTTATGGCGGGTGCCATTGCCTCTCACGTGTTCATTCTTGGATTGGAAGTGAAGGGGGATGGCGCACTGCTGTTTATCTATGCCTGTCTGGTAATGATCAGCTGTCTCTTTATGATCTGGATAGACAAAGAAAGGTTACTCAGGCTCCTCCCAAAGAGCTCCTGAGTCGCAGGCAAACGTTTGTTTCAGCTCGTTATTGAAATCTTATTTCCTCGTTGGTTTTGGCCCCCCAACTGTCTATTTTTGAGCTCTCAAATTACTAACCATCACACGAACATGACAAAAGTTGGAATTAATGGATTTGGGCGTATCGGGCGATTGGCTTTTCGAGCCGCCCTTCAACGCAAGGACATTGAAATTGTAGGAATCAATGATCTGGTAGAGCCGGATTATATGGCTTATATGCTGAAGTATGATTCGACCCATGGTCGTTTTCAAGGAACCGTAGAAAGTAAGGATGGCCATCTGATCGTTAATGGTAAAAAGATCCGCGTGACAGCGGAAAAAGATCCCTCCAATCTCAAGTGGGGTGAGGTCGGAGCAGAAATTGTCATTGAAAGCACTGGTCTGTTTCTCACATTAGCTGACGCCCAGAAGCACATAAACGCAGGTGCCAAAAAAGTAGTCATGAGCGCCCCTGCCAAAGATGATACCCCCACCTTTGTAATGGGCGTCAACCACCAGAAGCTGACCGCTCAACATACCATTGTTTCCAACGCTTCCTGCACCACTAACTGCATTGCTCCTATCGTAAAAGTGTTGAATGATAATTTTGGCATTGTGGAAGGATTGATGAGTACCGTGCATGCCGTCACCGCCACTCAGAAAACGGTAGACGGCCCTTCTGCCAAAGACTGGCGCGGAGGTCGCGGGGCATATCAGAATATCATACCCTCTTCTACAGGCGCTGCCAAAGCAGTGGCCTTGGTTATTCCTGAAATGAAGGGCAAACTAACCGGTATGTCGTTTCGGGTACCGGTAGCTGATGTTTCGGTAGTTGATTTAACCGTTCGCCTGGACAAGGCCGCGAGTTACGAGCAAATTAAAGCAGCAATGAAGGCCGCCTCTGAAGATTCAATGAAAGGGATACTGGGATACACAGAAGATGATGTGGTTTCGCAAGATTTTCTGGGAGACGCCCGCACATCTATTTTTGATGCTAAAGCCGGAATTGCCTTAAATGATCATTTTGTAAAGGTCGTTGCCTGGTACGATAATGAGTGGGGATATTCCAATAAGCTCATTGATCTGACAATGGAATTGGCAAAAAAGTAAGATAAAATTCTTCCGATTCTAATAGATAAATCCCGGCTTAGCAGTCGGGATTTTTATTTAAACATCTCTGCATACTCTCCTTCATGAAAGCCGATGATCAGCACTTTACCTTCACGCTCCAGCAACGGACGTTTTATTAAACTGGTTTTGGCCAGCATCATGGCGATGGCTGTTGATTCATCACAAATGCTGCTTTGATCTTGCTCCGACAATTGTCGCCAGGTGGTCCCGCGTCTATTCACCAATCTCTCCCACCCCAATTGTTGACACCAATCCTTCAGTTTATCTGGCGAAATCTTTTGGGTTTTATAATCGTGAAATTCGAAGGAAATACGATGTTCTTTCAACCAGTTTACCGCTGATTTAACCGTGTTACAATTTTTAATTCCATAAACCATCATAGCATTTTCGTTCGATCTATAAATCGAATTCAATTGTTTCTCCTGCAGTAAATGTTTGTGTGCCGTCTGTCTTGGAACTATCTACTTTTTCCTTTTGGTCTTTGTTCTCGGCTTGTTCAAAGAGACCGACTTGTTTGATTTCTTTGACAGGGGCTTTTGTTTTGGGCGGCTGCCCGTTGACGAGGGGCCCTTGGACTTTTTCTTTGGGTTCGCTAAAGATGGCTGTTTGCCCGTCTTCTTCAACAACGGGTTCTTCTTCATGGCCTGATTTTTTTTTGGCGACTCGGCACCCTTTCCGGTTCCTGTCGCCTCGTCATCATCTCCGCTGCCTGAAGTATCTTCTGGTTCTTCCAGCGGTTTGACTTTGGTTACCTTATATTGCGATAGCCGATTACCTAACGCCTTCCAGCCTTTGACATCCACAATCTCTTCCAGATTAACCACTTCGCTTTCCTTCTCTTTACCCTTGCCTTTGAGCATCTCTATTTCGACCTCTGGTGTATCTGAGGTGGTCACAAACTCCAACCGTGAGCCTATGCCCTCGCTGATAAAACCAAATTCTTTATCAGGTGTGGTTGTCTCAATCAAGAAGCGTTTTACGAAATGCTGCTTGCTTTCTCCATCCCAGTAAATAGCGGAGATCACTTTCTTTGGATTGAATTTCTCCACCAAAATTGTTTTCTCCGGTTCGTAACGATTGGTGGTTTCAAAACTGGTGATCTTATAGTTGCCACTGGAAGTAATGGCTATGATCTTATCATCTCCGTCAAATTTATTGACATACCTTCCCCGCTCATCTTTATTCAAACGACCTGATGCCTGATCAAACCACAATTTTAATCCACTCAATGTCGAACCTTTACCCTCTTTAAAATCCACTTTTCTAACCGGATATTTTGTAATGGTGTTCCCCCGGGCTCCTCTTCCTTTGATTTCTAGTTCAGAAAAATCAAAATCAAATATCTTTTTTCGTGCTGTACTGGATTGACTTAGTTTTATTTCAACTATTTCGGCCTCTCCGTTTGGATTCGCACTCAGGTATTGAACCTTGCTGTTTGGATTGCCCTGGTCCAAATCATATTCTTTATCCCGCGTGATCGCTGGCATGGCAAAGCGTTTGGCAAAGGTGCTTCCACTTTTTCCATCACTGTAAATCAAGTTATAAACCATCCGCTCGTCACCCTTCCGCCAAATACCAACATGCAGAATATCCTTTCCCATAAAAACTTTCTCGTTGATGCGGCTCACCTTGGCTTTGCCATCCCTTCGAATAACAATCACATCATCCAGTTCTGAACAATCGGCAACAAACTCATCTTTCTTTAGGCTCCAGCCGATAAATCCATCTTCGCGGTTGACATACAGTTTTTGATTATTGGCTATTACCTCGGTAGCGGTCACGGAAGTAAAGCTCTTCAATTCGGTTTTACGCTCCCGGCCTTTACCATATTTATCCAATAAATTCTGGTAGTAAGCAATAGCAAAATCGGTCAGATGTTTTAAGTGGTGGAGCGTTTCCTTTAATTCTTTCTCCAAATCGCGCATCAACTCATCCGCTTTGAACGAATCATATTTGGAAATGCGTTTGATACGGATTTCCAAAAGCCTGAGGATATCGTCACGCGTAATCTCACGATAGAATTGTTTTTTATAGGGCTTTAAACCTTTGTCTACCGTTTGAATGACCTCTTCAAATGTTTCAATTTCTTCGATCGTTCGGTAAATTCGCTTCTCAATAAAGATTTTCTCAAGAGAAGAGAATAATATCTTCTCCATTAACTCTGCCTTCTTTATTTCCAGCTCCTTTTTCAGCAGTTTGACGGTCTGTTCGGTGTTGTATTTCAGAATCTCATTCACTTTCATGAACTGTGGTTTGTCCTCCACAATCACGCACGCATTGGGCGAGATAGAAACTTCACAGTCTGTAAACGCATACAACGCATCCATGGCAATCTCCGGAGAAATGCCGGGTTGCAGACTCACAGCGATTTCAACATCTTTCGCGGTGTTATCCACTACTTGCTTGACTTTGATTTTTCCTTTCTCGCTGGCTTTTACAATGGAATCCATTAGAGAAGCCGTGGTTGTCCCAAAAGGAATCTCACGGATGGCCAGCGTTTTCTTATCAACAATTTCAATTTTGGCGCGCACCTTTATTTTACCACCCCGAAAGCCCTGCTCGTACTCAGCTACATCAGCAATACCTCCGGTAGGAAAGTCAGGATATATTTTAGGGTTCTTGCCTTTCAGCACATCGATGGATGCCTTGATAAGTTCACAAAAGTTATGAGGTAAAATTTTGGTGGAAAGGCCCACCGCGATACCTTCTACCCCTTGTGCCAACAGCAGCGGGAATTTTACCGGAAGAGTAACGGGCTCTTTCTTTCGACCATCGTATGATAATTGCCATTCCGTTGTTTGTGGATTGTACACTACGTCCAATGCAAACTTGGATAATCGTGCTTCAATATAACGCGGAGCCGCAGCGCTATCTCCTGTGCGCACATCACCCCAGTTACCTTGTGTATCCAGAAGTATTTCTTTTTGTCCAATGTTGACGATGGCTTCCCCGATGGCCGCATCGCCATGAGGGTGATATTGCATGGTGCTACCAATCACGTTGGCTACTTTATTGAAGCGACCATCATCCATTTCTTTAATTGCATGCGCAATTCTTCGTTGCACCGGTTTTAATCCATCTTCGATGCGCGGTACTGCGCGTTCGAGTATGACGTAGGATGCATAATCTAAAAACCAATTTTCGTACATACCATCAATAGCGATGGAATGCACATTGCCGTCTTTATCAATTGTTTCGTTAGGGATTTGCTTTTTAGCCATTCTTCGGTACCATTAAAATCTTAAACACTATTCTTCTACTGTCACTCCTTCTTCCTTCGCTTCTACTTTATCCAGTTCAATCCTTAAATTCTCGATAATAAAGTCTTGTCGATCGGGAGTGTTCTTACCCATGTAAAACTCCAACAACTTAGCCAGGTGGCTTTCCTTTGTCAGCAGCACCGGCTGTAACCGGATATTCTCACCAATAAACTTACCAAACTCATCAGGTGAAATCTCCCCCAGACCTTTGAAACGGGTAATCTCAGGTTTGGCGCCCAGTTTAGCCACTGCCGCCTGTTTTTCTTCCTCGCTGTAACAATAAATGGTTTCTTTTTTGTTGCGTACACGAAACAATGGCGTCTCCAGCACATAGACGTGGTTGGCTTTTACCAAATCAGGAAAGAATTGCAAAAAGAATGTCATCAACAACAACCGAATGTGCATCCCGTCCACGTCTGCATCAGTAGCAATGATGACTTTATTATAACGTAATCCGTCCAAACCATCTTCAATATTTAGTGCATGTTGAAGCAAATTAAATTCTTCATTTTCATACACCACCTTTTTGGTCAGGCTGTAACAGTTCAATGGTTTCCCCCGCAAACTAAAAACGGCTTGCGTCTCCACATTTCGTGATTTGGTAATCGAACCACTGGCTGAATCACCTTCGGTGATAAAAATCATAGACTCTGCTCCCTTCTCTCCTTTTTGATCATCAAAATGGAAACGGCAATCGCGTAGTTTTTTGTTGTGAAGGTTAGCTTTTTTGGCCCGCTCGTTCGCGAGTTTTTTTATACCTGCAATTTCCTTACGCTCACGCTCCGATTGTAATATTCGTTTCTGAAGGGCATCGGCTGTGGTGGGACTCTTGTGCAGAAAGATCTCCAGTTCTTTGGCGACAAAATCGCCTACATAGCTTTTAACGCTCGTGCCTTCAGGTGCCATATTGATGGAGCCCAGCTTGGTTTTGGTTTGCGATTCAAAAACCGGCTCTTGCACACGCACCGCAATTGCTCCCACGATGCTGGCGCGTATATCAGCAGCATCAAAATCCTTTTTATAAAAGTCGCGCACTCCACGCACGATGCCTTCTCGAAAAGCGGCTAAGTGTGTTCCGCCTTGCGTAGTGTTCTGACCATTAACGTATGAATAATATTCCTCACCGTATTGATTCCCGTGGGTCAATGCAAATTCAATATCGTCACCCTTGCAATGAACAATGGGATATCGGATCTCTTCCGGATCAGATTTCTGTTTAAGCAAGTCAAGAAGGCCGTCTTTTGAATAAAATTTCCGTCCATTGTAGTTAATGGTCAGACCCGCATTTAAAAATGCATAGTTCCACATCAAGTCATCCAGATATTCTGGAATGAAATGATAACTCTTAAACATGGTATTGTCAGGTTCAAACTCCACCAATGTTCCGTTCTTTTCATCGCTTTTAGTAATCCGTGGATCGCTGGTCAGCACACCTTTTTTGAATTCGGCCAGTTTCGTTTGTCCGTCACGAAAAGCCTGCACTTTAAAGTAATTGGACAACGCATTCACTGCCTTTGTACCCACCCCGTTTAATCCCACCGATTTTTGAAAAGCACCTGAATCGTATTTGGCTCCGGTGTTAATTTTAGAAACCACATCCACCACCTTTCCCAGGGGAATGCCCCGACCATAATCCCGCACCATGACGTGGTGATCGGTAATTTTCACATCAATGGTCTTACCATATCCCATCATGTGCTCGTCAATACAATTGTCGATGACTTCCTTCACCAACACATAAATTCCATCGTCTTTGGCCGAGCCATCCCCTAACTTACCAATATACATACCCGGACGAAGGCGAATGTGTTCGCGCCAGTCGAGCGACTTAATGCTCGACTCGTTGTATTCAATCGTGTCTTTAGCCATACTTACAGCTTATCAGAAATAGTTAATCACAGTTTAAAAAATTCCGTTGCCGGAAACGCAAGTCCAAAAAGTAAGAAATGCGCTTCGAAGAACGCACATTTGAAGGGCAATGGCAATTTTTCAATAGATGCTCACTTACAAATTTGCGTGAATAGGACAGATCTAATCAATTGATTTACAGGAAAAAGAGTGATCAATTTTTTACTCTTGAACCCGGACTTTTTTTTTGAAAAGATAGTAGATGGGCCAACTCATGATCCAAATACCCATGACTATCAAGCTACCATAAATGACTACCGCCAGGCGGGCAAAGTCAAATTTTTCCTGACTATTAAACACACTGATAAAATTGAGTGTCATTCCCAGAAAAAAATGAAAGCAAATAATTAAGCCGTAAAACCAGGATTTAAAGTCTTTGGAACAGGCCTTAGACCGCCCCACGACAAATGTCATAAAATTAGCAAAGGCTATGACTGTCAGCACGATATAGAAAAGGCCGTCTTTTGAAAGGGTAAGAGGCATCCCACTCTCGTCTAAAGTCACGGGATCGGGCCATCCGGCATAGGTATACATAAACAAAATCACTAGCACGGTCAGCGAAAAGAACCAAACTGTTCTGAAAACTTTTAAAATCATGTCGCTACATTTGAACTCACAAGTTTACACAAGAAATAGCCGTGAACCTCAATCCCATCGTTTTGTCTATTCCGGTTTTTTTTCTCCTGATCGGAATAGAATTAGTGGTGGAACGGATTTCCCACCGGAAGCTTTATCGCTTCCCGGATGCCATCGCAAATCTCAGTTGTGGAATTACTTCACAGGTCAGCGGGCTTTTCCTGAGGGTTTTTGCGATTGGGGTTTATGAAATTCTGTTTAGTAATCTTGCTTTATTCTCCCTGGATCGATCAGCCTGGTGGTATTGGGTGGCTCTTTTCCTTTTGGTGGATTTGGCCTATTACTGGGCTCACCGGATGAGTCATGAGATCAACCTCTTTTGGGGTGGCCATGTGGTTCACCATCAAAGTGAAGATTATAATCTTTCGGTGGCCCTTCGGCAGAGTTCATTTCAGGTAATTTGGACCTTTGCTTTTAGTTTGCCATTGGCGATCGCTGGCTTCGACACATGGGATTTTGCCATCATTTCTGCTTTCAATACGCTTTATCAATTTTGGATACACACGGAGGCCATCAACAAATTAGGCTGGTTCGAATACATTTTCAATACCCCCAGCCATCACCGTGTACATCATGGCCGAAATCCCAAATACATTGATAAAAATCATGCAGGCACACTGATCATTTGGGACAGGATGTTTGGGACGTTCCAACCAGAGGAAGAAAGGCCGATTTATGGAATAACCAAACCTCTCCATAGTTGGAATTCCGTATGGGCCAATGTCAGTCACTATCATACGATGTGGTCAGAATTCAAACAAATCTCATTATGGAGTGATAAAGTGCGATATCTGTTTTACAAACCTGGATGGCTCCCTCCTTCTTTGGGTGGGACTCGAGCTATTCCGGAGGTACCAGCCACATACCAAAAATACGATACGCCTGTACCGGTGAAAATCAGCTACTACGTTCTCTTTCAATACATCGTATGCGTGGGTGTAACGGCCTTTTTTCTTTTTCAAAAGGATCATTTCTCACTGATGGAAAAATCTCTTATCTCATTAGGTATCTGCTGGTGGGTGATGAATTGTGGCGTTCTGTTTGAACAGAAAAGATGGGTATTTTCGGCAGAATGGCTTCGGATTCTCCTCTTCTCTGCGGGGGGGCTGATGGCTGCCTATTTATATGACTCCAGTTTAGTGTTAGTAGTAGTTTTGATAGCGTACGCTATTGTGTCTGGGATATGGTTCAAAAAAATACAATGACTCGGCTATTAATTATTGGTGTACTCATATGCCTTGGGTGTAGAAAAACACTACCTGTCTTTGAAGATGTGGATATAGAAGCATGGAAAAAAGACAAAAATGGTTGTGCCGATATTCGAAGTCATTCGATTCAATCGTTGATTCGTCAGAAGGAAAAGCTCAAGACTCTCTCAGAAATGGAGATCGTATCATTGTTGGGCAAGCCCGATCAGAACGAGTTGTATAAGCGAAACCAAAAATTCTACTATTATTTTCTTTCACCGTCAACCAAGTGCGGAGGCAGTGATACGGTTCCGACACTAATCATCAGGTTTAATGCTGTCGGTTTGGCCAAAGAAATAATCATTGAATAGTTCAAGGCATGAATGAATCTTTCTTAATCTATTTCGAATTTGAAAATAAACAGGTATGATGAATATTTCAGTTATTGGATCAGGTACAATGGGTAATGGAATTGCCCACGTGTTTGCTCAACATGGTTTTCCAGTAGTGTTGATCGACATTTCAGACGAAGCACTGAAACAGGCGGTTGTGACGATTGATAAAAACCTGAAGAGACAAGTAGAAAAAGGCACTATCACATCGGAGATACAAAAACAAGCGCTTGCCAACCTAACCACTACAACATTTTTAAAGGAAGGCATTAAAAATGCTGACTTGATAGTTGAGGCTGCCACCGAAAACATGGATCTGAAGCTTAGAATATTTAAAGATCTGGATGAGAATACCAAACCCGGTGCCATTCTGGCATCCAATACTTCCTCTATTTCTATCACCAAAATTGCCTCCGTAACCAAAAGTCCATCAAATGTTATCGGCATGCATTTCATGAATCCGGTGCCTCTGATGAAATTAGTGGAGGTTATTCGGGGGTACAATACCAGCGATTCGGTAACTGAAACCATCATGCAACTATCAAAAACCCTCGGAAAGGTACCCGTGGAGGTTAATGACTACCCTGGGTTTGTGGCGAATCGTATTTTAATGCCTATGATCAACGAGGCTATTTACTCGCTTTACGAAGGCGTGGCAGGAGTGGAAGAAATTGACACTGTCATGAAGTTAGGTATGGCACATCCTATGGGGCCACTCCAGCTGGCTGACTTTATCGGTTTGGATGTTTGTTATTCGATTTTACAGGTCCTGCACGAAGGATTTGGAAATCCGAAATATGCCCCATGTCCGCTCCTGGTAAATATGGTACAAGCCGGACATAAAGGTGTGAAAAGTGGTAAAGGATTTTACCACTATCAGGCCGGAAGTAAGGAGTTAGTAGTGGCAGATCGATTCAAGAAATGACACCTGTAGAAGATCGATTCGTTCATTTTTGGGAAAAAAGCAGGCGCAGAGGTAAGTGGCATTACTCCTTTCGCCATGGCGTGGTGATGTTTGCATGGCCTGTCTTTATATTAACCGAAATCCTAAAGTATGCTACCTCCCAAAAGAACTGGGAAATAAGCTATTCACGCGTCCTGACAGGTATTTGCATCTACTCCATACTTGGCTTTTTTGCTTTCGGATGGCTGATGTGGAATACCCAGGAAAAAAGATACCAAAAACTGCTTACCAGACTCAATGAAAAAAATAAAGAGGTTGTTTAAAAATACCCGGTTGGGATATATTAAGACAACCTCTTTCGAACCCATTATTCAGCGACTACTTCTTCAATAAATCGCGAATTTCGGTCAGTAGCTGAACATCAGCCGGAGGTGCTGCGGGAGCAGCGGGTGCCTCTTCTTTCTTCTTTGATGCATTCACCGCCTTCACGATTAAAAACAGAACAAATGCAATGATGACAAAGTTAATGGTGGCTGCCAGAAACTTGCCGTACTTCACAGCGCCCAAGGCTGTCAGGTCTTCCAGTTTACTTAATTGAGCTGCATCTAAAGCAGGTTTTAACAACAACGGAGTAATCACATCGTTGATGAGAGAGTTCACAATAGCTCCAAAGGCTCCACCGATAATCACCCCGATAGCAAGATCAATCACATTGCCTCGCATGGCAAAAGCTTTAAATTCTTTTAACATAGGTTGTAAAGTTTAGGTAAGTTTTTGCCAAAATAAAACTTATTTGGGAGTTAGTAAAACCTACCTTTACACTCTTGCAGATCAGTCTTATGGCTGTTATGAATAATCACTTATATCTGGCGCAAGCTCTTGAACAAACTGAGGGGCTTATTGCTTTTACCTTAGACCGGCAGTACCGGTATACCTCCTTTACTGAATTTCATCGAAAGACCATCAAAAAAATCTGGAATGCTGAAATTTCTCTTGGCGATTGCATGCTTGACTATCTGAGCAAGGAAGATCGCTTCAAAGCAAAAGCCAATTTTGATCATGCCTTGGCCGGAAATCGCTTCTCCCTCACGGAGGAGTATGGGGACGAGCAATTCCAACGGTCTTTTTGGGAAAATCGCTATGCCCCTATGATGGATGAAACCGGAAAGGTGGAAGGTATTTTTGTTCTGGTGCTGGACGTAAACGATCGGATGTATTTTATGAATCAGCTCAGGGAAGTAGAGTCGCGATTGAGTTTGGCTATGAAAGTCGGAAAGATAGGCGTTTGGGAGTGGGACTTTCTAACTAAAAAAATTATTTGGTCTTCAAATGTCTATCAGTTGATTAACTTAAATCCCCAGGCTTTTGATGGCTCTCTGAAAAGCTATGTCGCCACTTTGCATCCGGAAGATAAACCCTTACTATTTCAGGCACTGGATAAAACATTACGCCAAAAACATGACTATTCCATTGAACATCGGGCCCTTGGTAAGGATGGCCAGTATCGGTGGCTTGTGGGGCGTGGAGAAATAATCAGAAACGAAAAAGGCGAGGTCATCCGAATGTTGGGAACCCTGCAAGATATTACGCAACAAAAAACTGCCGATCTGGAACGAGCAGATTGGAAAAAAAGATATGAACTGATTGTGAACTCATCCGGGCAAATCATATACGATTATGATATTGATTCCGGGGATATTGTCTGGGGTGGAAATACAAAAGCTGTCCTCAATTTTGAAAATGAAGAGATGGGGGGGATTGACCATTGGACTGAGTTAATTCATCCGGACGATCAGAATCGGATTCTGCTTTCACTGGAAAATGCTCAACAATCACAAATAAAATTCGATGTAAACTACCGTTTTCGAACGAAAGATGGTCAGTACGTGACCTTACAGGACAGAGGTTTCTTTTTAACGAACAGCCAGGGAAAAGTTGTGAGAATGCTGGGAGTCATGCAAGACATTACCTATCTGCAGGAAACAACCCAAGCCTTACGCGAAAGCGAACTTCGCTACCGGACCTTGCAAGAGGCTTCGTTTGGGGGGATTGGCATTCATGATCAGGGAATTATATTGGATTGCAACCAGGGGCTTTCCGACATTACCGGATATGCCCGCGAAGAACTCATTGGAATGAACGGGTTACTGCTTTGTGCCCCCGAATATCACGACCTGATTCGATCAAAAATAGAATCGCAAAGCGAACAACACTACGATGCCGAAGGAATCCGGAAAGACGGGTCACGTTACTTTCTTGAAATTCACGGCAAACCGATTCCTTACAAGGGCAAAGATGTACGGGTTACTGAATTCAGAGACATCACCTCCCGTAAACTTGCCGAGCAAAAAATCAGTGAGCAAAATATTCGGTTGACTTCCATCGCTGATGATTTAAAGAATAAGAATGAACAACTGGAAGAGTTTACCCAGATTGTATCTCACAACCTGCGCTCACCCATTACCAACAGTCTAACGCTACTTGACTTCTATGATCAAACAACAGATGAAGCCGAGCGACAAACCTTCATTACCATGCTTCGCGATTCGGTTGGTAAAATGTTTTCCAATCTAACTGAATTGAATGAAGTCTTAAAGATCAAGCAAAACAAAAATATTGAACGGCAGTCGTTAACTTTTTTAATGGTACTCACCGAAGTTTTAAAAATGTTAAATGCCAAAATGGTCGAGTCTCAGGCGGAAATTCACCATCGCTTTGAATGTGAGACCATCAACTATCCCAGGATTTACCTCGAAAGCATTCTGTTAAACCTGATCAGCAATGCCATAAAATATCGTCATCCGGCCCGAAAACCGGTGGTGCAATTGCGAACATATAAATCCGATCAAAAGGTTATCCTCGAAGTATCCGATAATGGCTCGGGAATCAATCTGAATCGGTTTGGCCATCAGATATTCAAATTACGCAAAACATTCCATGACCATCCCGATAGTCGTGGCATTGGGCTTTTCATGATTAAGAACCAAATTGAGGCGCTGGGTGGTTCCATCCAAATTTCCAGCGAAGAAGGAAAAGGGAGTATGTTTACCATAATACTGACAACATGAGCGAAACACGAGCACAGCCCACCGTGGCCGTAGTGGATGATGATCCCATCTTTCAGTTTACCGCTGTAAGAACCTTGCAACACAGCCGCTTATCCACCCCCGTCTTGCAGTTTGCCAATGCGCTGGCATTTCTGGATTTTCTACGATCACATGCTCATGAACCGGATAAACTACCGGATGTTATTTTTTTGGATATCAATATGCCCATGATGGATGGGTGGATGTTTTTAGAGGATTTTAAACAACTCAAGGAAACTCTTGGAAAAGAGATTAAGATTTATGTACTCAGCTCGTCCATTGATTCAAGAGATATTGATAAAGCCCGTGAAAATCCGTTGGTAGATGACTATGTAACCAAGCCCATTACCCCGGAAAGGTTCTCTGAGATACTAAAATTAGGTCAAGGTTGAAGAATCCGCAATTGATTCCGTAAACCTTTAAAGGAAGTCAGTTCGATACCCGTGCTTCCGATAAACATTTTGGCTTGAATCTTTACTGGTATTTTATTTCGATCGTCTGAAATCCAGCAGGTAATAGAGTTTTCTCCGTCAAAGACTTTATTATCGGGCATGACCGGCACTAACTTCAGGCATGGAATTTTCCCGACTTTTGTAGTAACGGATTCTCTTCCTTGGTACATGATTTTCATTTCATAAGCTGTGTCCTCAAAAAATCCCGAAATGGCCAATGTGTCGCCTGTTTTGTACTTGGCAAAGTCAATGACACGGAGGTACATAAATCCGGCCACCATATCCCGCACATGTGTAGGAGTCTTGTATACTTTGGGCGAACCATAAAGGTTTGTTTTTTCATCCAATACTTTTACCTCTGCCTCCCGCTTTTCATGATTATATGTTATCAACTCATCCTTCCTATAGCGACCTTCCCGTATTTTGCGATAAGAAACATGCGTTACCAGAGCAGTGGTGTCTAAATAAGCGCCCCACTGGTCGCGTACTTTAGTTACCCAGGCCACCATCCCACTGGTGGCGCCAAATGCATCTACTTTGTAGCAAGGACGCGAATTGATATGAAAAATTTTAGGTTCCACTCGTGTAGTCGCGTGACCTACTGTAAATATTCCAAAATTGACACGATAGTTTAATTCTTCCCCTGTGCGAAAGCTGATATTTCGGACCGGGGGAAATAATGAATCATTTTTGTCTCCGGTGAAAGAAGTCAAGATGAGGAGTAACAGAAACAATCCCGCAAAGCGTTTCATTCAGGACAAAGTTAGCTTTTCAGTATGGTCTGACAAAGCGCATGCCAAGACTACACAGAAACTTGATTTTCACGTAACGCATCATTTAAAGAGGTTTTTTTATCGGTGCTCTCCTTACGTTTTCCGATAATAAGAGCACAAGGAACCTGATATTCACCCGCTGGAAACTTTTTAGTGTAGCTGCCAGGGATAACAACTGAGCGCTCAGGCACGTAATTCTTATACTCCACAGGTTTGGGGCCCGTAACATCAATAATCTTTGAGCTGCCTGTCAGCACCACATTGGCTCCCAGTACCGCTTCCCTCCCAACCCGAACTCCCTCCACCACGATACAACGGGAGCCTATAAACGCATTGTCTTCGATGATGACAGGTGATGCCTGAACAGGTTCCAATACACCACCAATACCCACACCTCCGCTTAAGTGAACGTTTTTACCTATTTGTGCACAACTTCCAACGGTAGCCCAGGTATCCACCATCGTGCCCTCATCCACATAAGCACCGATATTTACGTAGGAAGGCATCATGATCACCCCTTTGCTGATGAAACTTCCATAGCGGGCAATGGCACCCGGTACCACACGGACTCCTAAATCTTTATAATCGCGTTTTAAGGCAATCTTGTCATGAAATTCAAAAGGGCCAGCTTCAATTACTTCCATAGTCTGAATCGGGAAATAAAGAATAACTGCCTTCTTTACCCATTCATTTACCTGCCATCCGGCAGGCGTTGGTTCTGACACACGTACTTTACCTTTGTCCAAATCTTCAACCACCGCGCGAATTGCTTCCTGGGTCGATGCCTGTTTCAATAACTCGCGGTCTGTCCAGGCTGCTTCAATTATTTCTCTCCATTCCATTCTTTCTGAATTACTTTGTAAATAGGGGTGCAAGAAATGAAAAAACACACAATAGTCATTGCTTCGGTATTAAAACCGGTAAATGATACCCGTATGTTTGAAAAAATGGCCTGTAGCTTAGCCAAAAACCCGACCTATGAAATATTTGTCATCGGTTATGGCAAAGGTAGCTCTTCAGGACATCCGCAGGTGCAGTGGATCGGATTAGGACACTTTCCAAGGATCAGTTGGAGACGATGGGCTGCCTCACTAAAGGTGGGATGGCTGGTTTTGCAAATAAGACCTTCGCTATTTGTTTTTCACACGCATGAGCTGTTAGGCGTGAGTGTGTGTCTACGATTACTGGGGGTACGCACATGGTATGATGTGCGCGAAAATTATTTTCATAATATCTTACACACCTCAGCTTTTCCAAAAATACTGCGCGGGCCTTTGGCTTGTTGGGTGCGCCTGAAGGAGTGGATCTTATCACCATTTATTTCAGCATTCTCATTGGCGGAAGCGGGCTATAGGAAAGAAATCCCCTTTCTGCGAAGCAATAGCCTGATACTCGAAAACAAGTCAATGATCTCACCTGATTTTAAGCCTTCAAAGAAACCGATTGGCAAATCACTTCTCTTCAGTGGCACGCTCGCTGAATCCACTGGCGTGTTCCAGGCAATTGAGTGGACTAAACGATTACATGGTTTAGATAGCTCTGTCCGCCTCAGGATAATCGGATATTGCTCCCAGGCATCCGTTCTTCGCCAAATTAAACAGTCTATTGCCGGATTTGATTTTATAACGTTAGAGGGAGGTGATCAATTGATATCTCATCCACAGATTATAAAAGCCATTGAAGAAGCTGATTTTGGATGGATCAATTACCCGATCACACCGGTGGTCGAACACACGATGCCCACCAAATTATATGAATACCTCTCGCTGGGGTTACCCATTTTGCTGGTCAACCATTCCTTGTGGATTGATGTTTGCAAGCCGTATCAAGCTGCCGTGATTGTAGAAGATCGTACACAACCCTTCGAACTGCTTCAACTGATGAACCAACAAACGTTCTATACCCACTATCCTGGAGACGTTCACTGGGCCTCAGAAGAATCCAAGCTATTGGCTTACGTTCATGCCCTCCTGAGTTGATTATGCTTTTTCAGCCTGAATCGTTTCTGCATGCTGACTCAAATCAAGTCCTAGCTTTTCGTCATCTGGCGATACGCGCAAACGAGTAAGCATCCCGGTGATTTTGTAGATCAGATACGATCCGGCAAAGGTGAACACCCCCACAATGACCAATGCAAGTAAGTGCATCAAAAACGTTTTGGTTTCACCGTAGATAAGCCCTACGTCCTTCGCAAATACTGCTGTCAGAATCATCCCCACAATCCCCCCCAGCCCATGACATGGGAACACGTCCAGCGTATCATCCAGCGAAGTGCGCTGCTTATAATAAACAGCCATATTGCTGACAATCGCTGCTACAAAACCGATAAATATGCTCTGACCGATGTTGACAAAACCTGCCGCAGGTGTAATCGCCACCAGTCCTACCACCGCTCCGATACAAGCACCCATGGCAGAAATTTTACGACCTACCAGCGCATCAAACATAACCCAGGTAATCATGGCGGAGGCCGAGGCCATATTGGTGGTAGCAAATGCCTGTACGGCTAATCCGTTGGCGGCTAAAGCCGAACCTGCATTAAAACCAAACCATCCGAACCAAAGCATGCCGGTCCCCAGAATGATAAATGGAATATTGGCAGGCGCATGAACTTTGTTTTCACGTTTGCCAAGAACATATGCTCCTGCCAATGCAGCAAATCCTGCCGACATGTGTACTACCGTTCCCCCTGCAAAATCCAACACTCCCCATTGACGTAAAAAACCCTGCGGATGCCAAGTCCAATGAGCCAGAGGAGAGTAAATCAAAAGTGCAAACAAGCACATGAAAATCAGGTACGAAGTAAACTTCACCCGTTCGGCAAAACTGCCCGTGATTAACGCAGGAGTGATGATGGCAAATTTTAGCTGAAACAAAGCAAAAAGTAAAAACGGAAACGTGGGCGAAAAGTCAGGATGCGGGTGGACTCCCACCCCATTAAAAGCAAAAAAAGTTGCTGGATTACCAATAACCCCACCAATGCTATCTCCAAATGCCAGACTAAAACCTACCAGGTACCAAAGCAGGCTGATCACTCCGAGGGCAATAAAGCTTTGGAGCATGGTTGAGATCACATTTTTGACGCTAACCATACCTCCATAAAAAAAAGACAACCCGGGTGTCATAAACAAGACAAAAGCCGTGGCTACAATCATCCAGGCAGTATCGGATTTATCCAGTGAAGAGGCGTGTTCAGCCCCGGCATCCGGACTGCTGGCATTAAAAAGTACCAACAACTGAAGTATGCAGAGTATAGCAAAAATGACTATCCACCGTGTTTTTGGTTTGCTCATAGGGTAAAAGGCCTTTAATTATGATGCAATTTTACAACAGTAGGGTAAAATTTTAGCCCATATCTCCTAAAAAGAATAAAAAATATGATCTTGATAGTTTAAAAATTAACCAGCAATCGATTGAAGATTCATTTGAAAGTGTTGGTTTGTAAAAATCCTCACCCGTATCTTGACACGAAACCCCAACCTATATGCTTCAAAGGCTTCTGTACTCCATCGTTTTCATCAGCCAACTCACCTCCTGGGCTCAGGATCGGGTGGCTAAAGCTCCTGATCGCAATACAGGAGATGGGCCATATACACAACTCATCCTCCGGGGCGTAACTTTGATTGACGGCACGGGAGCACCCCCGGTGGGCCCGGTAGATATTGTCATCAAACAAAACAAAATTGCTCGCATTGTTAGCGTGGGGTATCCCGGAGTATCTATTCCTGAAAAATCACGCCCTGCTTTAGAGGCTGGCGGTAAGGAAATCAACCTCGAAGGCATGTATGTTTTGCCTGGTTTTGTGGATATGCACGGACATATTGGTGGATCGCAGGCTCCTTTTGGGGAATATGTATTCAAGTTATGGATGGGGCATGGCATCACTACTATCCGGGATCCTTCTGCCGGAAACGGTCTCGATTGGGTATTGGATCAAAAGAAGAGAAGCCTGGAAAACAAAATTGTAGCACCCAGAATCAAAGCATATACCGTCTTTGGGCAGGGAAACAAGGATGGGATCTATACCCCTGAGCAAGCCCGCGCGTGGGTCGTGGAAAACAAAAATAAGGGAGCTGATGGCATCAAGTTCTTTGGCGCGGCCCCGGACGTCATGGATGCCGCTTTACGAGAAAATAAAAAACTGGGTCTTCGATCAGCTTGTCATCATAACCAATTAGGGGTAGCGCGTTGGAATGTGCTTCATTCCGCCAAAGCCGGATTGACCAGCATGGAACATTGGTATGGATTGCCGGAAGCTTTGTTTGATTCGCAAACCGTCCAGGACTATCGGTTAGACTATAATTACAATAACGAACAGCATAGGTTTTCAGAAGCCGGAAAACTTTGGAAACAGGCAGCCAAACCTTTTTCGCCCAAGTGGAATGCGGTGATGGACAGTCTACTTGCGTTAGACTTTACCCTCGACCCTACGTTCAATATCTATGAAGCAAATCGTGATCTGCACCGGGCGCGAAGGGCAGAATGGCACGAAGAATATACGTTGCCTCAATTGTGGGCTTTCTACCAACCCAGTCGCATCTCCCACGGCTCCTATTGGCATAGTTGGGGAACCGAAGAAGAAGTGCAATGGAAGGAAAATTATCGTCTGTGGATGACTTTTGTGAACGAATATAAAAATCGCGGGGGGCGGGTAACCGCTGGTTCTGATAGTGGATTTATCTATCAATTATATGGTTTTGCATACGTCCGTGAACTGGAATTATTGCGTGAAGCCGGTTTCCATCCACTAGAAGTTATTCGATCGGCAACATTGTACGGAGCACAAGCGCTTGGCATGGACAAGGAAATCGGGTCGGTAGAAGTTGGTAAACTGGCCGACCTGGTGGTGATTGATGAAAATCCTCTGCAAAACCTTCAAGTATTATACGGCACGGGGGCCATACGCTTAAACGATCAAAACAAAGTTGTCCGGGCGGGCGGTGTTAAGTACACCATCAAAGACGGAATTGTGTATGATGCCAAACTATTGCTTCAGGATGTAAAAAAGATGGTTGTTACCGAAAAACAAAAAGCTGGCTTTACATTAAAACAACCTGGAGTGGATTGAGTCATTACATGGTATTTAATTTCCTACTATGAAAAAGTTACGTTGGCTTTTGATCATCAGTTTTTTAATTCAGGCATGCACTCAAAAAAGGGCCGAGTCAATCGAAATAAGACCTCTCTCAGTATTGACAGGTTTATCCGGTATTGATTATTTCAAACCAGAGTGGTCAACTGAAACTAAAGCCCGGCTGGACAGCAACTTACAAGTAGCCCAATCAAATTTTAATACGAATCCATCTGAGGAAAATTATATCTGGCTAGGCAGGCGACAAGCTTATTTATATGATTATGACAGCGCAATCGCCACATTTACGGAGGGCTTGTCCAGATATCCCGATTCTTATCGTTTGTTGCGCCATCGGGGACATCGGTTCATTACGCTAAGACAGTTTGCCAAAGCCATCTACGATTTTGAAACGGCTGCCCGCTTGATGGATGGGAAAGCATTGGAAGTGGAGCCAGATGGTCAACCCAATGCGTTTAACATACCCCTGTCTACTACCCAATTCAATGTTTGGTATCATTTAGGGCTGGCACATTATCTGGTAGGAAATTTTGTTGAGGCAGAAAAAGCCTATCTGGCCTGTTTGGCTGTTTGCCAGAATGATGACTCGATAGTAGCCACGGCAGATTGGTTATACATGACATATCAACGACAAGGCAAAAAATCAGAGGCTGCCAAATTGTTAGCCGGACTTCAATCAGAAATGACCATTTTGGAAAATGACTCTTACCTGATCCGACTGAAGCTTTATAAAGGTGAGATACCCGTTGATTCCGTACTTCGCGTGAATGAACAAAATACTGATGCTGATCTCTCGTTAGCCACACAGGGGTATGGTGTTGGAAATTGGTATCTCTGTCAAGGGGATACTGCCCAGGCAGCAAAGGTATTTACTCAGGTGGTGGAGGGTAAACATTTTGCAGCTTTTGGTTTTATTGCGTCAGAGGCTGACCTGCTCCGCTTAAAGTAATTTATTTTTTTAACTTTGCGCGGCATAAATTGAGCCTGTCAATTCGTTATTATTTGATTGGCCCCGTAGTTCAATGGATAGAATAGAAGTTTCCTAAACTTTTGATACAGGTTCGATTCCTGTCGGGGCTACAGTTAATCTATTATTGTTTTTTATATCTCTAACTTAGTTTTTAATTGGCTTAGAATCGGCAATAATCAATTGCATATTAAACAAATGGAATTGATTACATAAGATGACCGATGTTAAGACTTTTACGCGGTGCTATTTAGACATCTTAACAAAAACACCTATCATTGCGTCAAGTTTTGGTTTTCTTGCTCTTGCCAGAGTGAGAAATTAAAAGGGAACCCCGTGTGATACGGGGGCTGTACCCGCAACTGTAACCCTGATCTCACCATTGAGATCACGTTTTTGTCAATCGATTGCCATTATGGTGTGCAGTGCATCCATGAGAAGGCGACAAAAACAGGGGAAGCCAGGAGACCTGCCAAAAAATTGACTGCGTTTTTTCTTCGGGAAAAAAGAAAAAACCAGCCGTATTTTTTAACAAACATAATGGTAACCAAACCGAAACGATGGGTTTTCGGGCTTTGTGTGCTTTGGGCTATTCAGGCTCACTCGCAGCAACGGGGTGATTCCGTCAGGTTTTTAAATCCTGTAGTCATCACACAAAGTCGCTTTAACAATCATGTACTCCTGGCTTACTCTTTACCGATAGATAGCCTGGCGCTGGCTCAAACCAGTGGTGGAAGTCTGACAGATCTCATTCGCAAGAATGGGCTTGGGCATCTGCGTAGTTACGGACCAGGAGGGTTAGCTTCTCCTTCGTTTCGTGGCTCAGGTAGTAGTCACACCGCTATCCTTTGGAATGGAATTCCTCTGACAAGTCCGCTAACCGGACAACAGGATCTCTCCTTGCTTCCGGTCTCACTCTTTGATCAGGCTTCTATTCAAACAGGCGGGGCCTCAAGTCTGTTTGGCAGCGGGTCTATGGGTGGTACCATTCAACTCAATAACACCGTTCGCTTTCAGGAGGGACTTCATGTGCAGGCTACGCTACAAGCTGGTTCCTTTCAAAACAATTTTAAAGAGATAGGATCGCGTTGGAGTGGAAAGAAGTTTGGATGGTCATTTAAAATCTTGCATCAGGCCAGCGAAAATAACTTCCCTTTCACCAATTCACTCACCTTACCTGCGAAACGAGAGAGACGTCAGCATAACGCATATAAGCAAGCGAGTATTCTCAATCAATACTTCTGGCAAGCATCTCCCAAAAGCGTCCTTTCACTCAGGCTATGGTATCAACAAAGTCACTACGAAGTCCCTAACGCCATCACACTTTCACAGACAGCAAGAGCTACTGAAGAAAACTCTGCTGTCCGGGTACTCACCGGCTGGGATTATGATCATAAGAATATTTCGATTGTCTATCAGGGCGCTTATATGCATCAAACGCTGGATTATCGTGATCCGGTGATCCAGCTTACATCTCTAAATCAATTTACCTCTGTTGTTCAGAATGCTGAGATCCATTTGAATGCACCTCATTCATCTGAATTTACCGGAGCCATACATTATACAAGAGAACAAGGGCAGGCAGATGCCTTTGGAGAAACCACACCTATTCGCAATCGTCTTGCCTTAGCCGCGGCCTACACATATCCGATTATGAAAAATCTAAGGTTTGCGCTTTCATTGCGGGAAGAACTCATCAACGGAAACACCACACCGGTAGCACCCAAGTTGTCCGTCCTTTGGGAACCGATCACTGGTCTTTCTGTTTTTAGTCACGCCTCGAGAAATTACAGGTTACCCACCTTTAACGATTTGTTTTGGCTTGGAGCTGGAGCTCGTGGCAATAAAAATCTAAAGCCAGAGTTATCCATCGGCTATGAAACAGGCGTGCAACTCAAGACTAAAAACATTTCAGGAAAGATAGTGGTGTTTAGCAACCTGGTAGACGACTGGATACTCTGGAACCCTGATGCAGATCAAGTATGGTCACCGATCAATATAAAGAAGGTATGGTCGCGAGGCGCAGAAAGTCAAATCACCTGGAAAAGAAATCCGGGCAAAATAGATCTGGAGGTTACTGCCCAATACTCCCTGACGCTGGCAACCAATGAATCGATTTATGAAACAGGGAATCGTGGAGAAATAGGAAAGCAACTGGCCTTAACACCCATTCACGAAGGGAGTTTGTCTACACGACTAAAGATAAAAGGATTTCACCTGTCAATGATTAACTCTTATACCGGGCAGCAATTTACCGAGGATGATAACTCCATGTTTTATGCTTTGTCGCCTTATTTGATCAGTAATATCTGGTTCAGTAAATCCGTTAAAGCTGCTGCTACGCGTATGACGGTAAGTTTCGAAATCAACAATTTATTCAATACAAATTATCAAGCACGACCGGGCTATCCTTTGCCTGGTATCAATTATAGAGCAGGTCTTCAATTTAATTTTACTAAAATTCAACATTTATGATTCGACTCAGTTTTAAAAGTGTCCTTGTTTTATTGGTCACACTTCCTGTATGGATGACATCCTGTAATGACGATCCTCAACCTGTAAGTCTCCCCGGAGAGGATGGATTCTTTGTTGTGAACGAAGGTGGCTTTGGCAAAGGAAATACCTCCATTTCTTTTTTTGACAGAACCACCGGAGAAATGATCAACAATGTTTATAGCATCAAAAATGGAGTCCCTCTGGGCGATCAGTCACAATCGATGACGGTAGCTGACGGAAAGGGTTACATCGTTGTGCAAGGATCAGGAAAGGTGGAAGTTATTAACGCTGATGACTTTTCCAGAATTCACTCTATTGACGAGGATATCGAAAGCCCCCGCTACTTTCTGGCCCTATCTGCCACCAAAGGATATGTCACTGATTGGGGATCTGATGGCGTAAGCGGATCAGTCAAAGTAATAGATTTAAATACGTACGAGGTCACAAAAACCATCCCGACAGGTAAGGGCGCCAACCGGATGCTAAAGGTCAACAATCTGGTTTATGTGACAAATAATGGTGGGTTTCAAAAAGACAATACTATCCAGATTATTGATACCAATACAGATCGTATCATCGAAACGATTACCGTAGGAGATAATCCTAGCAGTTTGCAACGTGACAAAGATGGAAACATCTGGGTTGTTTCCAGCGGGGTTCTTGCTTATGATATCAATTTTAACATTGACGAGGCTAATAGCACCCCAGGTTCTATCAGCAAAATATCTGCAGCTAATACTGAGTCCTTGCGATTGAATGTGCCTGAATTGACGTATAGCACTCCCGCCAATTTAGTGATTAATCAAGAGGGTGACCAGATGTACTACACTTACAACAATAAACTTTGGACCATGAGTACATCCGCTACCGCCCTACCCACCACTCCTTTTAAAGATTCGAGTTATTACGGTTTGGCGGTTGATCCATTTGATGGAACCATTGTCGGATGCAAGGCACCTTCATTTAGCTCAGCCGGTAGTATTGAGGTATTTAATGACGCTGGAGTACTTCAGAATAGCTACACCGTAGGCATTGCCCCAAATGGGTGTGCCTTTAAGTAAAAACCCTCCACGGGTTGGTCCCAAAAGAAATTGGGATACTTTTCTTTAGGCCACTGTTAAAAAAAAGAGGCTTTCTGATCAGAAAGCCTCTTTCGTTTTGATGAAGCAATCTTAATTACTTCACATGTTTGCTTACAATCTTGGCAAGATCAAACATTGAAACTTGTCCCTTGCCGCCAAACAATACTTTCAGTTTTGCATCAGCATTGATCATGCGTCTGTTTTTCTTGTCTTGCAAGCCATTCTTTTTGATGTAATCCCAGATCTTTTTGATGATTTGTGTTCTGGGTAGCGGCTTAGATCCAATGACTTCTGCCAATGAGGCGCTGGGGTTAAGAGCTGCCATAAAAGCTGCATTCGGTTTTCTTGCAACTTTCTTCTTCGCAGGTTTGGTGGCTTTTTTAGCAGCTTTCTTTGCTACTTTTTTTACAGCCTTCTTCGCTTTTTTTGCCATAGCGTTATGTGTGAAAATTAGTTTGATTCATCCTATCATGGCACTTGCCACGAATGATAAATTTGAGTGCGAATATAGTTTATCTTCAGACAATTCAGCGCATTTGCTCTAAAAGAACTCATCTTTTTTTATGATTTCTCCTATGAAAAACTAAACGTTTCCGATGAAGTGGTTCAACTTTTACTTTAACTGAAGCACTGTTTTCCCTATGAAAAACAACTGTTCGCTAAGCAAAACACATCCAATTTCTCCTTGGAAATTAAAGGTGATATCCGGTATTGCCGATAGCTAAATACTGATCACTCATGGCTTCTTTTTCCTATTTTTCCCTAGGGAAATCTTGAAATCAGAAGTGCTGCCACTGATTTTTACATGGAGAAATCGCACATTCTTTTCAGTATTCCGATACTCAATGGCATCAACCTGGTCAGGGTCCACTTCCTCCGATTTCTTGCCAAACAACTTTTGCGCTCCCGCCTGCGTAACCAGTTTCCAGGGGACGCGCACATAGTACTCCATCATCTGAGTATTCATGTTTTGCTGTCCTTCCACTTCGATAAATCCTAACGAAGAGTTGATGGTCATCGCTGGAATGGTCATGTTTCCACCACTTAAATCAATCTGATTCCGCAGGGTATCAAACAGGACTTTTTTAAGATTTTTATCTCCGAAATAGTCTGACAAAGCCTCCAAAGCGCTGTAGTGTTCCAGCCGTCCATCAGTAACCTTTACATCCAAATGTAGTTCAGAGTCATCGAGAATAGGTACCAGATCCGGATGCATGCGTACTTTACCGGTAATGTTTCCGGAAATCTGTCCATGTAGATTTTCAGACACCAAATGATCCTGACCAAAATTGTCAAACTTAATCAGAAGCTTGTCTAAGTCTACATTCTGCACCTGCATGACAGGACTGAAGTAAATTCTGGAGGGATCAGAACCATTAAAATAACCTTTCAGATTTATTTGACCTCCGGCAGCTTTCATTGAAAGCGTATCGACAAACAAATAGTGGCGTGGGGTACTCCGGACGCTTGCGTGAAATTGATCGATCTGAAACCGGTGATAGTTTAAACTACCAATGGTCACATCAAATTTCATGTTTGTAAATGGCAACGTATAAATATTGAATCCCGCCTCGTGATCAATTTTTCCGGAAGTCGGGGGTGGTGTGTAGTTAAAGAGTTCATCAAAATTCAGTCGTGGTGCCTCAAAAGAAAAATAATTATCTCTCTTTTGGAGCGAACTGTCTGAGCCCAGATAATAGTTCAGCTTTGCTGTAAACGAGCTCTCACCCATCGTACCCGAAAGCTGATTTACAACAAGATGATCATCACCCCAATGAACGTGTCCTTTAAACTTCTCCAACTTCAAAGGGTGTATTTTCATCTTCCCTTCCAGATTATCCAGATAAAAATCGGATGACTGTAAGGTCTTTTTAAAGTGGAGGTCGGCATGACCTTTTACTTTTACCTCCCGAAATTCCTCATGCCGATAATCTTGAGGGACAAAATTCTCACCACCATATGAAAAGATATCCTGCAATTGCAAAAGATTAGAAGTCAGATCAAAAGTAATTTGAGTATCCCCTTGCATTTCCTCAGCAAACCATAGATCGTATCGCTTAAGCTTACCTGAAAAATGAAAATCACTTTTATCAATCACGCCTGTGAAATCGACAATTCTAAAATCCTGTTCGTCCACAAAAACGTCTGCGTGGAAATCGTGAAGCGTATGCGGGTAGTTTTTCATCCGTGCGTACAGATCTTCGATAAAAAATTCCCCGGCAGGTAAATGAGGTGACTCGGTAAAAGCACGAGCAGAACTCTTAAACTTTACTTTTAAACTAACATTTTCAAGTTGCTCGTTTACCGGCTTTCGCGTAGATGTATCTCCAGAGGTCAGTTCCAGAATATCCATAAGTGTAGAAGAAATTTGCATATCTGCTGTTACTTCTTCAGATGTGTGATGGAGCAGTGCCGGAAAATCACTGATCTTAGCTCGTATGAAGAGATCCGATTTGCCTAACTTGAGTTGAAGTGTATCAATAAACGCCTCATGTCCATCCATGTGTGCAGCAATGGTCAGATTATCTACCGGCAAGTGAAAGGAGGGCGTTTGAAAACTAAGATTTTTTACATGCAACTTTGTATAGTAAGATTCATTTAATTTTTCAATACTCTTTTCAGGGTTTTGTAAATCCACAATGTCATGAAAATTCATTTCAAGCGAAATGCTGCCACGCAGATTCTGAAGCTGATCCACATTTAAGAAGGCTGCTAAAAATTCCAGATCAAGATCAGAGCGAATCTGCATGTCGATTTCAGGAGACTCAAAGTTCTTTACTTTTAGATAGCCCTCAAATAAACCCGCCTCCGGACGAGCGGATACATCCAGTAGCGAAAATTCCATGGTAGAGGCATCTCGTTTTTCTCCGTTGGAAAAATGACCTTTGAAAAACAAATCTTCCAGCTTACGATTGGATATGGTGTTATTAAAAAAAGCTTGTTCACATCCAAAATCTGCTACGATCAAGGGCCGATGTCCATTCACGCTTTTCCCTGTAACACTCGCTTCAAAAAAAATCTTACCTTCATTTTCGTAGCGCTTTAAAACGGGCATCAATTCTTCTGGTGCAAAGGCCATCAGCAAATCAAAATTGGACTTATTCCCGTGGAATTTCAGATTCATATCAGCATCCTGATCCAGGTCTACACTTCCTTCCATTCCAAAGATTCCGTTCTCCAGACGAACATCAGAAGGAAGAATTTTTACGATCTGCGTTTTGTTATCAAAGTCAATACGCGTGTCGATGGCGAAATGCTTATGCTTGATAAAAGTGGTATCCTTTCCCACCATCACATTTACCAGAAATGTACTTTTCAAATATGCCAGAATATGATCAGGAGTTGATTCAAATCCGGCCCTGGCCTCATCTATCCATGACTCCACGATCAGGCTATCAGATTCCCGTATCTTAAGAATATCTATGTTTTGTAATTCAATGGAACGCAAATGCATGTGAAACTCCTCTCCCGCATCTTCAATCTCCTTGGTAGTTGAAAGAGCTTTTGCCAAATTATACTCGCCATTGATATGCTGAATAATTTTTATTTGGCCGTCCAGTAATTTGATCATCTTGACATCGGGTCGCCCCCGGACAACCGACCAAAGATCAAATCCAATATAAACATCCCTGACGGACAAAACAGGAACGGTAGACCGGGTTTTATCTTCAAAAATTATCAGACTATCCAGATCGATTGAGATATAGGGAAAGTTGACAAACGGTGAAATATGGGTGTCTTTCACGATCACTTCTCCGGTAAAATCTTTGTTGATGGTCGTTAAAAGTTCCCGGGTAATTTCATCTTGTTTCCAATACAAGACACCCATCAGCGTAGCAAAAAGGAACATCGTTAATCCAATGATCAACAGGATGATTCTTTTCCAATTTTTAAGCATAACCAGATAGAAAGGTAGAATAGTTACATTTTTAATTTTAAAAGCGAAATTCCCGACATCACCTTGGCTCCACAGTTGTCTTCCCTGTTACAATTTTAATAATGGCAGGAAGGGCAATCATCACCCAAACAATATTAATAAACGTAGAGGGATAAGCACCATAATAAATGGTATTAATAATTAAAAAAATACCTCCGGTCAGGTTAAGTATTTGAAAAACCAACGAATCAGATCTGATGCGTTGATAGCTATTTAATCCATACGCCAGTATAACCTCCACAGAGCCTATCCAGCCCAAAATATCAATCAGTAATTTCATCTACGAATAATTTAGTGGGTTACGTTAGTCTCTAAGTCGAATACGAAGTATCTGATCATCGTTGGTCACGTAGAGAATTTTGTCGTCTGGGGAAAGGGCGCAATTACTGGTAGCTTTGGGTAATCGCATCTTCCCCAGCAATACACCGCTGGCATTAAAAAACCAAACTCCCCCCGGGCCGGTAGCAATCACGTTCCCGTTCTGGTCAGTCTTTAACCCATCCGGCAAACCTTTTTCGGTGTCAGTCAAATGAGAAGCGTCATATAAGATTCTGCCACGCACAACGCCTGTATCAGAAAGGATATATTCATACCATCTTGCTTTCTGCGAATCTGAATTTGCCACATACAATTTTGATTGATCAGGACTCAAGGCAATACCATTGGGACGCGTGAGTGAATCAATCAACAATTGTATCTGTCCGCGGGGATTAATCTTATATACGCCATTCACGGCCATTTCTTTGGTGGAATCAGAATCCTGACCGGCTAATCCGTACGGGGGATCAGTAAAAAAATAGTTTCCTTGCCGATCTTGCGTAATGTCATTAGGGCTATTAAACCTCTTACTCTGGTACGAGGATGCTAAAAAAATAAAGTCAGAAGATGGATTTTTCACATCACTATTCATGTGCGCCACTGCCCGGTTTCCATGCTGACAAAGCACCAATTTACCTTCGTGATTGATCAATAGTCCATTTGAACCTGACTCGTTGCCGGAAGCTTGAACTCCGGTAAAACCCGAAGGAGTCAGATAGACGCGGGCTCCCTGGGTTTCATCCCAAGCGTAAATGGTATTGGCCGGAACATCCGAAAAGAGCAGGACGTTTTCAGATGTCACCCAAACGGGGCCTTCACTCCATTGATAGCCTTCCGCAATGATTTCAGCTGTGGCTCCAGGCGAAACAACATTTTTAAATTGATCCTCTATCGTTTCTAACTGACCGGTAGTAACATACGGTTTTGATTGCTGACAGCCGAACAGTGTCAGCGCCCATATACAGGTGAAAGCAGCTTTGTACATGTATTTTGAATTAGTGTTCAAAGTTGCAAAAACTTTCCTTCCTTGCATGACGAATTTATGAGTGACTTTTTTCCACCCTGGCTCACGGCTGGCATTTTTACACTGGTACTGTTCACGTTCACCTGGGTGTTACAACTTCGCACCAAAAATGCCGCCATCGTAGATACTGTATGGGCCATCAGTTACCCCTTGCAAGCGATGTTATACTTTGTGATGGTGCCCGGCTTTCCTATGCGGCAGATGATAGTAGTAGTCCTGATTTCTCTCTGGGGCTTTCGATTGGGTCTGTATCTGCTTCAACGTACGCAGGGGCATCCGGAAGACGCACGCTACACCGCCTTGCGAAATGAGTGGGGTCCGCTACAAAATTGGAAAATGTTACGATTCTATTGGTTTCAGGCATTCTTTGCTTTTCTGTTGGCGACACCTTTGCTTCTGATCAATTTAAACTCCACCCCTCATATTCTTTGGATTGAGTGGATAGGCTTTGGAATTTTTCTGGTTGCCTGGACAGGTGAAAGCATTGCCGATGCTCAACTGCATCAATTTAAAAAGAACCCCTCCAATCGGGGAAAAATCTGTATGCAGGGAGTATGGAAATACTCACGCCATCCCAACTATTTTTTTGAATGGCTTATTTGGGTAGCTATTGCCTGGATAGCATTGGGATCAGCCGGTGGCTACATGGCGTGGCTTTGTCCGTTGCTGATGTACTATTTTTTAGTCTATGTGACTGGGATAAAATATACCGAAGATCACATGCTCCGAACACGGGGTGATGCTTTCCGAGACTATCAACAGCGTACATCAGCTTTTTTTCCCTGGTTTACCAAGAAATAAAAAGATACAACTCCTGCCCCAGGAGTGTAAGTCCGATGATTAACACCAGCAGAAGAACGATTTTCCGAAAGGTCTCATGAGTGATTTTTTCCAAAACCCTCTTCCCAATGTAGCTTCCGGCAAACGATGCGACCAACATGAACGGAAGATATCCAATCAAAGAAATATCCAAAAAACCACTGGAAGCATAGATGATTGAGCGAGAAAGATCAACACCAAAATCTATGGCTGCAGAAGTGCCCACAAAAAGATTTTTCTCCAGTTGAAAGGATGCAAGTACCATTCCTCTCACTGCACCTCCGGTACCGATAAAACCCGCCAGAAATCCGGCCAAAGCACCTCCCACTACTGAATTACGAAGGGTGGGCGAAATACGATCGGACGGACGCCACCATAGCCACAGGCTGAAAAAAGTCAGGAACAGACCCAGTAGAAGTTTGGCATATGTAAATTCAATCCAGCGAGTGAGAAAAGCTCCAACAATCGCCAGCAAAGTGCTGGATACACCCAGCCAAAGAACCAGTTTCCATTGGATAGATTGTCGGAACAAGATCAATTTAGAGGTATTACTGAAAATGTGGAGCAACCCGGTAAGGGCCAGCACGGTCTTAAAATCGTAGGCAAACTGTGCCAGACCCACAAAGAACATGGATGAGCCAAACCCACCAATAGTCCCCAATATTTCTGCCAGCAGGGTTAATAAAAAAAAGATTACATAGCCCATGTGTTGGGTTTTACCATGCAAAAAACTGAAGTAAGGTATAACAATCCATGACGTATTCTATCTTTACACATCAAGAATCGTTTATATGACTGAAATAACCCTCCCGCAACGGCCGGTCAGGCAGTTTATACCAGAAAATTTTACCGTCACAACATGGGAAGCCATCAAACCCTTTACAGATGCCTTGCTTGAACGGTCCATTGCGTCAAAAGAAGAATTGGTTCAATGGCTTCGCGACCGCAGTGAATTGGAATCCATTCTTTCGGAAGACATGGGCTGGCGGTATGTACGGATGACATGCTACACAGATAACAAGGAATACAGCGAAAGCTATCAGAGCTTTGTTCAACATATTCAGCCGAATCTGGCACCTGTTTCCGATCAATTAAATCGAAAAGTTTTAAGCTCTCCGGCATTAATTTTTCTGGAAAAAGAAGAAGGCTATTCCATCCTGATCCGTCACCTGAAAAAAGAAACAGAATTGTTCCGGGAAGAAAATGTTCCATTATTTACCGAGATCACAACTCTCACTCAGGAATATTCACAGATATCCGGTGCCATGACCATAGATGTCGAAGGAAAAGAGATAACCTTACCTCAGGCCAACGTTCTCCTGCAGTCTACTGACCGAAATAAGCGCGAAGAAGTCTATCAAAAGATTTCTGCCCGCAGACTTCAGGATAAAGATCCACTGAACGACTTGTTTAGCAAACTTATTCAACTTCGCCACCGGGTAGCTTTACAGGCAGGATTTGTCAATTTTCGAGATTATATGTTCAAAGCGTACGGTCGCTTTGATTACACCCCTCAGGATTGTTTTGATTTTCATGAAGCCATAGCGACCGAAGTTGTACCTGTGGTAAATGAACTGGCTCTGGAACGCAAACGCAAATTGCAGGTCAAAGCATTACGCCCTTGGGACAAAGCTGTTGACCCGGAGGGACGACCAGCCCTCGTGGCTTTTAATGGCGGAAAAGATCTGACCGATAAATCAATCACATGCTTCAAACGTATGGACGCTTATCTGGGAGACTGTCTGACTACAATGGATCGGATGGGGCATCTGGATTTGGAATCAAGAAAAGGCAAGGCTCCGGGAGGATACAATTATCCGCTGGCTGAAATTGGCGTGCCGTTCATCTTTATGAATGCCACCAGTACGATGCGTGACATGACTACCCTCATGCATGAAGGTGGTCATGCCATCCATAATTTCCTGACAAAAGACCTGATTTTAAATGATTTTAAATCCCCTCCCATGGAAGTAGCGGAACTGGCGTCCATGAGCATGGAGCTGTTATCCATGAATCATTGGGATGTTTTCTTTCCATTGGAAAGTGATTGCAAGCGCGCCAAACACGAACAACTGGAAGACATTATTGAAACGCTGCCATGGGTAGCCACCATTGATAAGTTTCAACATTGGATGTACGAACACCCTTCCCATTCACTGGAAGAAAGAAAACGCGAATGGACATCCATTTTTGACCATTTCAGTGATACCGTTACCGATTGGAATGGATTGGAAGAGACCAAGCAATATCTCTGGCAAAAGCAATTACACCTCTATGAAGTCCCATTTTACTACATCGAATATGGAATGGCGCAGTTGGGAGCGATTGCTGTATGGCGGAACTACACCAAGAATCCGCAAAAGGGGTTACAGGATTACTTGAATGCGCTAAAACTCGGAAATCTGCGAACCATTCCGGAAGTTTATCAGGCTGCCGGAATTCGTTTTGATTTTAGCCGTTCCTACATCCGTGAATTGATGGCGTTCGTCAAAACAGAGTTGCGAAGTATATCCTGAATGACTGCCGAAGTTACTCCTTAGGAGTTTCTATCTCCTTGGTCAACACCGAAGGGGCATGCTGAAGAAGAATAGTATACCATTTCACCAGTTTTTTAATGTCGGATACATATACCCGATCAACATCAAAATCAGGAACTACAGACTTCAGAAACGCCCGGAGTTCAGCCGGTTCTGCTTCTGAATCAATTCCCAAATCATTGTTGTATTCCGTAAAAATTTTTTGGAGCACACCTTCCAACGGGGTTGTTCCTTCTTTGGTGGTTGTATAAATGGAAATTTCACTCAGCACAGAAATACGCTGACTAGCGGAAGTAACCAATTTTGTCTTTTGTTCATCCAGCGATTCTAAGATCACTCCGGATTTAGTGGGGGCAACAATTTTAAATAGCCCTCCTTTTCCTGTAACCGAAGCTATATCAGCGATTTTCATAAAGATTTTAAATTTAACGGTCGCAAAACTAAGATTTCCCCACGGAAGTTTAAAAATTAAAAGCTAGTCGTTCGGGGCTTGACGAGCCTCTTTCATGGTCTGATCAATAAATGTGAGGAGTTTATCACGCCCCGATTTCTTCTCTGCCGAGGTAACAAACATCAGCGGCAGTTCATCCCAGGAATCACGAAGTTCTTCTTCCCATAGTTTGCGGGTACGCGCCATCTCTACCTGCTTGAGTTTGTCCGTTTTGGTGAAGACAATAACAAATGGAAGCTTATTCTGCCCCATCCATTCCACAAAATCAAGATCAATGGCTTGTGGCTCCAATCGGCAGTCAATAAGAATGAAAGTGACCAGCAGGTTAGATCGCTGAAGCAAATACTCTTCAATCATCTGACCCCATTGTTGACGCTGGGTTTGACTGACCTTGGCATATCCATATCCGGGCAAGTCCACCAGAAACCACTGATTATTAACACGAAAGTGATTAATCGTTTGGGTTTTACCGGGTTGGGTAGAGGTTTTGGCCAGCCCTTTCCGGTTCACGACCATGTTGATCAGGGATGATTTTCCCACATTCGATCGGCCAATAAAGGCAAATTCAGGCAGATGGGCCGGTGGGCATTGCTCCACCAGAGTACTGCTGGTCACAAAATCAGCCGAAAGAATATTCATAAGACGCGAAAATACCCCGGAATGCAACCATTTCCCAATGTAATATTGATGTGCTATTGACTTCAATTTTGGTCATTCCGGAAAAGGGGTATTCGTTAGTTTTGAGATGGTCTATAATTAATCGAGGCTTAAATGATTAGAGGTATCACGGCATACGATCCCAGGGGGCTGAACGTAGGGATAGTCATTTTTTTATTTCTTTCGTTTTCGACCCTGGCTCAGGAAAGACAAGACAAGGAGCAAGCCAAACAATACATGGAACAGGCAGAAATGATCATGACTGCCACCAATGCTATGGACGATGCCCGCGAAATTCTCGTGATGGCGGCCAACATGGATACCTCCAATATAGAAGCAAATTTTAAGGCCGGATATTACCACATGCTAACGATTGGCAAAGAAAAAGCAGCCACTTTCTTTCTACGGGTTTATCGGCAAAATCCGGAATATCGTTCGGATCTCGAATATTGGATCGGTCAGAGTTATCACTATGGATTTGAGTTTGAAAAAGCCATGGAATACTATACCCGCTATCAGCAAAAAATTCAGGCAAAACCTCCTGCCAAAGATAAACAGATGGCTACCCTAAAAGATGTGACACGTAGGTTGGAAGAATGCGTTACCGGAAAAGAATTGATAGCGAAACCGGGTCTTTTTACCATCAGTAATGCCGGCAGTAAAATTAACTCTGAATTTGAGGATTACTCTCCGGTGTTGAACGCAGAAGAAACTCAGATGTTTTTCACCACCCGCAGACGGGAAGGAAACTCCAACGAAAACGTAGCTGACGACAATGAGCCCTTTGAAGATATCTTCACCAGTACCCGCGAAAATAACCAATGGAAATCCTCGTCTAACATCGGAACTCCTGTGAATACTAAAAATCACGATTCCAATCTCTCCCTGTCCCCCGATGGGAAAACTTTGTTTATCCGCAAAGATGGTAACAATGGCGATATCTATTATTCCACTCAAACCGAAAAAGGAAAGTGGACCGCACCCACGGCCATGCCACGTCCCATCAATTCGGAATATGGCGAGTATTCTGTTTCCCTGTCTGCCGATGGAAATACCCTATATTTTTCAAGCGATCGCCCGGGAGGAAGAGGAAGAAAAGATAATTATCAGGCAACTAAAAACAAGAAAGGAGAATGGGCGATCGTGAAAAATCTGGGACCCGTCATTAACACGGCCGAAGATGAGGATGGTCCCTACATAGATTTTGAAGGTAAGATACTTTATTTCAGTTCGCGTGCCGGCAAAGGAATGGGTGGTTATGACATTTTTAAATCGGAATGGAACGATGCCACAAAATCCTGGGGAAATCCCCTCAACATGGGTTATCCCATTAATACCCCTGATAATGATGTCTACCTGGTTGGTACAAAAGAAGGAAATCACTGGTATTACTCCTCCGTTCGGGAAGATGGATATGGATATACTGACATTTATGTCATTACCCCAAAAGATACGACCTCCAAAAAAGAAGTTGCGAAAAAAAATCAAAACCGGCAGTTGATCATCAAAATGATTGACGCCACTACGGGTGTAGCGGTTAATGCCAAAGTCATCGTTCGAACCAAGACCAATAAAATGGCCACCGTAAGTCTGTCTGAGCCCGGTTTTTATGAACTGGATCTGCCCGACAGTTTGGCGCACGAGTATCGGATTACCGCGGAAAGTCCCGGTCATGTCTTTGTGAATACTCGCATTGTCATTGAACCTGGCAAAAAAGATGTGATTCATGTGATTAAAATGGTTCCGCTGGTGATTGGCGAATCAATCATCTTGCGCAATATCTATTTCGACACAAACGAAGCTACCCTTCAACCGGAATCGGACGATGAATTGGATCTGTTAGAGGAAATGATGGAAGTAAACCCGACTTTGACCATTGAAATTGCAGGCCACACAGATGCAGTCGGTGATGACACCCTCAACAAAGACCTGTCTCAACGCAGGGCAAATGCCGTTCGGAAATACCTTCTGGACAAAGGCATTTCATCTTCCCGCATCCGGGCGGTGGGGTATGGGGAAGAGCGCCCGCTGGCGAGTAATGACGATGAAGAAGAAGGACGCATGTTCAACCGAAGGGTCGAATTCAAGGTTTTGGGAAAATAAGCCCCACAGTTGAGAATAACTTAAACAACCCACCACGCTAAATCATTCTCAACGAGCGATTGTCTACCTTTGCCACCGATTATGGAAAAGGTAGTTGTCCCGTACAAGGAAGATGCCACTGGCAAAAAAGAACAGGTGGCCCGGATGTTTGATACCATTAGCGGTAAATATGATTTTCTGAATCATTTTTTGAGTTTAGGTATCGATATTCGCTGGCGCAAAAAGGCCATCCGTGAGCTGGCGGATCTGCAACCTCGGTTGATACTGGATGTAGCCACCGGCACGGGAGATTTTGCGATTGAGGCCTTAAAACTCAATCCTGACAAAGTAATAGGTGTTGACATTTCGGAAGGGATGCTGGACCAGGGGCGTCAAAAGATGCGGAAACGCGGATACTCTGAGCGAATTGATATGGTCACCGGTGATTCCGAGAATCTCCCCTTCGAGGAAAATAAATTTGATGCCATTACCGTTGGATTTGGAGTACGAAACTTTGAAAATCTGGAAAAAGGGCTGTTGGAAATGAAAAGGGTACTCCGCCCGGGCGGAAAAATAGTAGTGCTAGAGTTCTCCAAACCCCGGGTTTTTCCCTTCAAACAATTGTATCAATTTTATTTTAGATACATTTTACCAACTTTAGGACGTTGGATTTCGCGGGATGCGGCTGCTTATACGTATTTACCTGAATCCGTGCAGGCATTCCCTGATGGACGTGATTTTACCAACATCCTTGAGAAACTAGGATTTAAACAGATTGCATGCAAGCCACTCACATTTGGTATCAGTTCCCTATACATCGGTGTAAAGT
>ERZ1066130.75-NODE-75-length-58470-cov-11.914936_pt1 | contig 58470 bp, 58 predicted proteins | sample MGYA00382777_ERZ1066130 | MGnify/ENA primary metagenome ERZ1066130 (study PRJEB33369, sample SAMEA5778360) | biofilm metagenome | biome: Industrial cooling water; feature: Water cooling tower basin; material: Biofilm | place: United Arab Emirates | collected...
TTTAGGAGGACTTGGCAATGAAGCGAAGCGGAATGCCAAGGCCGACCTGCTGCGACTTGTCCCACGTGGGTGAACGAAATTAAGAAACAAAAACCACAACGCAACACTGAACCCCCGCTATGGCTCATGCACAGTGTTAGCTGCAGTTTTTACTTATTTTTTCTTTTCAATCTTTTAACTAAGTCCGCCTTAGTCTTTACAAACTTGTCCGAACGTTTTGCACTTATGAATCCATAATCCGTCCACATAATCTCCGCCTTGTCTTCAATGTCCTCTAAAATTGGAACAATGTCCCCGATACCAACATATTCCCATTTCATATTTCTTTTGTCGGCATTCTTGAAATGATAGTTTCCTTTCTTTCCTATTTTTTCCGCTTTGTCGTACGCTTTGTCCGCTGCTGTTGCTTTAATTAAATGGAAGTTTCCGTAAACAGTACACCGTCTCAAAGAGTTAGTTGAATCAGAGTCCACTGGCTCAAGTCTCTCGATAATTTCAACAAGAAACCAGTTCTTTTTATTTACAATTTTGTCCCTCATAAATTAAAACCAAATCGTCCAAGGATGATTGTAAAAATTGCAGCTAACGCCTGGATATATGCAATTGCCTATACTCACCTTGTATCTATCCTACTAAGATAATGGTTTTTGAGAATTATGCCTGCCCGGCCTGCTTTCTTTAAATAAAAACGGGGTGGTTTTGATTGCTAACGTAATAGGCCGGGGGTGCGGGTTGGGTTTTGGAGAGTGTGACATGTTCGTTATCCCACCACCTTTAAATTCATTGAAATTTCGCTGTTTGTTTTTCAGTGAAAAGTTAAAATCGGGGTTGGGTAACGGGCACTTTGTTGGGTGCTGTCATCGGTTTGTCTTTAAATTCAGTAGTGCCAACAGTGTTGGCAGGAATCCTATTAAAGTCATCATTATTAGTCCTGTTAGTCCGTCTGTCCAAGAGTAATTATTTAAAATGTATTTTTCGTTCTTGGATATGTAGCCTTCATTCCACTCACCTCTCCAAATAGCAATTGCATATGATTCATTGTCCCAATCTACACTTTTAACTTCGTCCTTGAATTCGTCTGGCAGGTCAGTGTACCTTATTATTAGTTCTCCGTCATTGTTCGTATTCAATTTGTTAAACTCGTTGTCCGTTGGGATTCTTTTATTTATTGTTACAAAATGCTTTACTGAGTCAATAAGAGGGTCAATATGTTGCGTCTTAAATTTAGTGTCCTTATCAATTTGTTTAGGTGTCTTCAAATACATAAAGATTCCTAAAATAGTCCATGCAAGAAACCAAACTGCAATGATAAATTTCCAAATAGTCTTCATGGTCTAAATTGTCGCGAGTGGTGGCACACAACGTTAAGGGTTCTGCAGTAGCGCGCTTCCGAAGCCGCGTCCTGTCCCCGACACCAAACGCTGAACGAAGATAACACTTATAACTTACACCTCACCGCGCTATTGCAGAAGCATTTTGTTGTGGCTGGGCCAACGGATTTTTTATTCTTGATGGAAATTCCGAATCTCAAAGGAATCCCATGATCCATTCCATAGTAGATCTATTCTTCCCTCAATTGGTTTGACTATATTCTCACCAGTTATATACATGTTAAATCTATAATATCCGTTGTCCGCAAGGTCTTTTCTCCAGATAAACGGTTTCGTATGTGTCGCTGGTAGTATTTTATTCTCACCTTTATTAAACGAAAATATATTGTAATAAGCCCACATTTTAGGTGGTAGATCAATAAAGTCCACGTCCTGCTTATATGACCAAATTAGAGGAAGTGGAATATCAAAGATCATGCTCCACGGTTCGTGTTCGAAAGTTTTCTTTTCAATTGAGGTAAGGTAACATCTAATTTTTTTAGCATACTTGTTTCTTCCGTTGTTTTCAAGTTTAATCTTTATGTAAGTCCCAAACTCGTGCTCATCATCCGGAGTTGTTAAAGTATCTCTGTCCTTGTCAAAAGAAATTGTTATCGAAGTTCTGTCAAGCCTTCTTCGCAAGGGATCGGTAGAAATTGCTATGATGAAACCAAAAACTAACGAAACAAACGTATTTACTAATTCTGTCATTCTTTTATAAATTAATATTGATCACAAACAGCCTTGCGCACAACGTTTGTGTTTCTGCAGTGGTGCCTTTTCGAAGCCGCGTCCTATCCACGTGAGCAAACGTAATAGAATAAATATATTTTATACCTTGATGTCCCGTCACCATTCGCAAACATTTTGTTGGCGGCTGTTTAATTAGTCCGTAAGTATTTTTTGAAAACGTTAATGTATCTGTCGTCAAACTTGACTAAGGTGATGTCCTTGTACTTTACTGTCGTTGGTTTCTTGTCCAATAGACCTGTCGGGTCATAGTATTGAATATTTACAGAGTCCTTATTGATTTTTTTTATTGGTCCGATTACAAATAATGATTCTTTTAAATCTTCACACTCAACAATAACGTGATAGTCATGTCTCATTAAGTCCTCAAATATTGTCCTCCAGTCCTTTAGTCTTATTTTTTTCTTAATTCCATAGTCAGAGTCGATTATCCCTTCCGCTTTTAATATTCTTTTAAAAGCTTTGTCGTTCTTATTGCATCGTATCGCGTCAAAATGGTCTTTTCTTATAATCGCGTATCCATTAAGGTAAAATTCTTCTTCTTTTTGAATTAGTAAAAAGTCCTTACTCATTTGTAATATGAAACCAGAAATATCTGCTGAGCCCTCAGTGACTGTCCTCTTTATTTTAACAAAGTCTTTCTTGTCAACATGACCTTTAATCATGTCGTCATACTGCTTTATAGTCATTTTGTTCTTAGTCACTTTATTGTCGAAAATTAAATTGCCCGCAACGCCTGCATATATGCAATTGCATACACTCACATTGTATCTACACTACTAAGATAATGGTTTTTGAGAATTATTGCCTGCCCTGGCTGTTTTTTAAATGAAAAGGGGGTGGTTTTGGTTGTTAACGTAATTGGCCGGGGGTGCGGGTTGGGCTTTGGTGAGAGTGACATGTTGTTTATCCCACCACCTTTAAATTCAATGAAATTTCGTTGTTTGTTTTTCAGTGAAAAGTTAAAATCGGGGTTGGGTAACAGGCACTGCTGTTGTGTGCCGTTGCGGTCAACTTATCAAGTTGAATGAGTTAATAACTAGTCTGTCGGCCCCGGTGTCTTTAATAGTCTTTACCAAGTCCATAAAAGTGTCCACCGTTGATGTTCCAAAGTCTACCGTGAATTTTGTCTTTTGTTGCTCCGTTGTCGGATAGGAAACATTATGAATAGCTCTTGTAAAGCCGTCACTGTCGTTTTGGAATTTATCTTCTTCGTCAATCCAAGTCTTTGTCCAAGTCCTAAGCCAGTCAATGTCGCCATATTGTTTGTCAATTATGAACTCACATCCATGCCAAAAGAATGGATTTAACTCAATTTGTAATTGCCCATAAGTGAAACTTACTGGCGGATGATTTGAATAAGTGTCTGGTGACAATTCTTCAATCTTAAATTCACCGTCAATCTTTATTAAGTAGTCAAGACGGGAGAGTTTAAATAGGAGAGTTTCCTCTTCACCATTTAGCTCCATTAATATCTCTTTAGCTCCCTCAGTCCGATGTTCATAAAAACTCTTTAATTGTTTTATGTAAGACTGTCTTTGATGGCTTAATATTTCTTCAAATTCCATTACATGTGGTTAACAGTCGGGAGCAATGGCACACAACGCTTGGGCATATGCAATTGCATATACCCACATTGTATCTACACTACCAAGATAATGGTTTTTGAGAATTATTGCCTGCCCTGCCTGCTTCTTTTAACTGAAAAGGGGTGGTTTTTGGTTGCTAGCGTAATAGGCTGGGGGTGCGGGCTGGGTTTTGGAGTGTGTGACATGTTCTTTATCCTACCACCTTTAAATTCATTGAAATTTCGCGGTTTGTTTTTCAGTGAAAAGTTAAAATCGAGGTTGGGTAACAGGCACCGGTATTAGCGGGTGTACGTTGGTTCTCCTCTCTTTTAGTTCACTTGGTTCGCGTCACACGGAATCCTAAATAAAACAGTCATCCCATTTCGCCTTACAAACAACGTGTCTGATGCAATCGGTTTAACTATAGTGAACGGCAGTCCAACGTCAGCGATTGAACAGGAGGTTATGTCGGATTTCCAAAATTTTCTTCTCAACTCTTTTGACTCACACAATGATTGGTCAAATAATTTATACCCAGACGAGAAAACTAAGCTGTCAACTAACACATTCTCAAACGCTCCCCTGTGTTGAGGTTTCACAACCAAAACAGAGTCAAAAGTTATTTCGCAATCCATCCATCGCTTTTCTTTGCGAGTCGAAATACTTGTGTAAATGGCGTAAACTGCAAGTATCAGCAGTCCACCAACTACAATAGCGTTAAAAGTTAATCCTTTCAATCAGTTTTTTAATAATCTAAATCCAATGCATACCCGCTAACGCTTGTACATATGACGTGCAGGGTTTTTGAAACGCGTCACTGTCCCACGTTGATTATACTAAATTAGTTGAAAAAACGTAAATGGCACCACCAAACCCTTGCATGGCATATGTATTTTGTTGCCGACTGGCCCTTCTTACTTAATCTCAGTCGGTCCCGGTTTTAAATCAGTCTTTAAAACGCCTCTTATTTTTGGAACGAAGTCCTTCAATGTCGCGTAACTGTTGTCCTGAGCGTTTAACACAATTACTGCAATTATATATTTGGTAAAATTTTGTTGGTATTGCAAGTTTTTGTCAAAGGTCAACAAGGCGTCAAACTTGTTTTCAATTAACAGTCCCAATAATTTACCGTTTGAAATTCCTGTCCAGCCCTTTTCAGATGCTGTGTAAATTTCATGTTCTTCAAGGTCTTGCTTTAATCTTTTGGGAAGATTTTCATCAAGCAGCAGTCTCATAGATTTGCTCGATGTTCTTTGAGGTCAGAATTTTGCTTGCAATTTCAATAACAGCAATTGCCTGCTCCTTTTTTACTGAAGGGAAGTCGTCCAGAAACTCGTCAAGTGGTATCCCTTTCTCTAAATGGTCAAAAAGGGTCTGAATAGGAACTCTTGTTCCTCTAAAAACAGGGTTTCCTGATAGTATTTCTTTGTCAATATTTATGTAGTCTTTTACTCGATACATATTCCAAATATACAAATTTTCTCAGTAAACTACTTGTCCGAAGGGTTTGCGGCAACGCCTGGGTATATGCAATTACCTATACTCCCATTTTATCTGCCAACTAAGGTAATGGTTTTTGAGAATTATTGTCTGGCTGTTTTTTTTTATGAAAGGAGTGGTTGTGGTTGTTAACGTAATGGGCCGGGGGTGCGGATTGGAGGGGGGTTGAACCTTACTTTCCTTTTGTTCGTCTTTGTCGCCTGTCTATTGTTCCCGCTAAGATACAAGCTGTATAGGTCTCGTGAACTACTGCATTGGGGATTTCAATTCCGTGCTTATTCTTGAGGTAGTTGAGGGCTGTCCACGCTCTTGCGAGTCCCATGCGATTGTTCACAATTTTCATCTCTTTTAAGGTCTGCCCTGGATCAACAATGATTTTTAGACTGTCGTTTATCTCAGTCGTGGTAGAATATTTGTGTGCAAATGAATCCAGGTACTTTTTACCGTTTCTAGAAAGTTTCGCAGTCATTGGTTTGAAGTCAAAATATTTCTGTTCCCATTTTTCATTTGAGAATTCCTGTCCATTAATAAATATTTTTCCTTTAACCTCTCCTTGTCCGGGTGATTCAACTATTTGAAATACTAAAAAGCCTAGGATTAAAAATGGTCTCATGAGTTCTGCATTGGCATCCGTCTTCTGGTAACGGTGGCTCTTTTGACTATCAAATATTTAAAAAACCATCCGAAGCAACATTATAGAAAATAATTCTGATTTGTCCGTCCTGCTCTCGTATCAGTCTGATGGTTTCTCTAGCCGAAAAATTATCATATGTGTTTTATACATAAATGCATAATCGCCCGATGGTTTTGTTCCTTCGACACGCCTTGTCTCCCAGGTCTCGATTTCTACATTCTTCAGTTCTCCTAATTTCTCAGTCGTCATGGCGAATATCCTGAATAATTTTTCCTTGTCAGTCACCTCAAAGAATTTTTTGCTAAACAATTTCGTGGTTGCTTCGTAGTCTTTAGCTTTCAGCAGCTGGTAAAACTCATTCGTCACTTTCTCAGCCTCCTTTTTGTCTTCTTCCCTATTTACATATTGACTATTAAAATGACATGACGACATTATCACTATTAGCAAAACTGCAGGAAGAGTAAATTTTTGAATTTGTTGGCTCATAGCTTTGCAAAAATTACATTGTATACGAAAATCATATTGCTAAGCTAGTGGTTTTTGAGAATTCTTGTCTGTCGAGCCCGTTTTTTTTACTGAAAAGGGGGTGGTTTTGGTTGTTAACGTAACAGGCCCGGGGTGCGGGATTGGTTTGGATTTTTAAAGGGCAAAGTTGTTTTCTTAGCTACACTACAGCCCATATTTTTTTTGTGGGCTTACCTACCTTCCATGAGGATACTGTTTTTAGGGTCGTTTAAATCAAACGCGACTACTACAGATTCGTCACTTCCTTTGCTTATCCTATTTAAAAATCTTTTATTAGCTACCGTCAATCGAATGTTGTCAGTTTGTTGATATAGTTGTCCATTTACGATGTATTTATAGAGTACATCATAGCTGTCTGTATAGATTTCCGTCCCTCTCGATCTTGTTTGGCTCATTACTTCTTTTGGCGTAACGGAAATAACTTTTCCTGTTGTTTGTCCTTTGAATGTTTCTTTGTCTACTTCCCTTAGTCTGCCCCGCATTGTTAAGAAGTAAAACACTACAAAAAAAATGATAGCTAAGGCAAATGATGTTTGGAGGATAGCCTTAAAATCCCAAGAATCAATTTTTTCCCTAATTTTTTGAATCATATGCCGATGAGGTGCAGTCGCTAATTCGTGAGTATTTGCAAATAATTATACTCACATTGTATCTATTCTACTAAGATAATGGTTTTTGAGAATTACTGCCTGCCTTGGCTGTTTTTTTTAATGAAAAGGGGTGGTTTTAGTTGTTAATAAAATAGGCTGGGGTGCGGGTTGGGTTTTGGTGAGAGTGACATGTTCGTTATCCCACAAACTTTAAATTTATTGAAATTTCGATGTTTGTTTTTCAGTGAAAAGCCGAAATCCTGGTTGGGCAACTGCGACTGTTGTAGTGCGTTCGGCTTTTTGAATCAGGCCAGTCTAACAAAACTGTTCTCTATTTTTACATTAAAGTTTATGTCCGCCTTTAATGCCTTAAAGACTCGAAGTACGGTGTCAATTGTCGCACTGTTCGTACTGCTTTCAAGTTTTGATATTTGCGCCTTTTGTACACCAACCAATTTTCCTAATTCCTCCTGTGTCAAGTTTCGTTCCTGTCTTGCCGCCTTTATCATTTTTCCAAGAACGTCCATACGGAGTTCATATTCGTAGTCGTCTCTCTCCTTGCTACCAACCTTACCGATGTATTTGTCTTTCATGTCAGCAAGTGTGCGTACTTTACTTTTTTGCTATACGGATTTAATTTTTGGTTTTATTTTTAAAATACTGCTCTATAACTCTCACTGCTCTGTCTATTTCGTTCTCACGTGTTGATTTAGTCTTTGTTGTTCGCCAATGTTAGATTCGCTACAATGTGGGTCTTAAGAATGTCGTTAAAGGTTACCTTTTCAATCTTATCAATCAATGACAAAATATTTACATTGTCCGCAATGGGGCTACTTAATATGCCTAGAATCGTTTTAGTTTCCATTTCTCCCTGCTTTTTATCCAGTGTTGTCAAAGCCAGTTCCGTTTGCTTGTCCAGGATATTAAATAAAAGCTCATTACTCCACTCCGAAAATTCAATACTATCTCTACACTGATGTCCTAAGGTCAATAAGAAGTCAGTAATTTCTTTTTGATTTAAGGTCCCCACTCTTTTGCTTGTCTCAAGCAAAACTTTGCTATCACACTTCTTTACAACCTGTCCATATCCTTGCAATACAATCAAGGTCAAAAAAATCAGCATACGTAATTCAAATTTCATATGTTTATAAACTCAAGAGATTTACGATACTTTGCGTTGAGGTTAGATTTGGGGGAGTGGTATGGTTTCGAGGTCCTTCACTGTCATCCTACCGTTGATGGTGTATCTTGTTGGATAGCATTTATGTCTCACGTATCTCATCTCGCTTTTCATTCTCGTATGACCAAATGTCCAAAAGTTTGAAGAACGATGCTATTAAAATTGCTCCTGGAATAACAATTGTCCAAATAATTTTATAGTCTTTGTTGTAATAAGTTAGTGTGTAATCGATCAACCTGTCAACAATTACCATAATAACAATTAGTCCAATACTTGAAAATGTCTTCATTCTCATTGTTTTAGAAGTCGCCCAACTCTTTTCTATCGCTCGTGTTTCAATTGCCGCCAATACTCGAATGAAAATTATTCCTTCCGTCAGTCCAATTAATGCTACTAAAAGTCTATGAACTTCAAGCCCTTCCCCTTCGAAATAAATCCCGGTCACTAACACTAGTCCAGCTAATAGTATAGAAACAATTCTTTTACTGGTCGTTGTCATCGTTTGGTCCTTTGTGAAAAAATTGCCTCGAAAAATCGCTAAGATACTATCTTGCTAAGATAATGGTTTTTGAGAATTTTTGTCTGCCTTATCTGTTTTTTGAAATGAATGAGGGGAGCGGGGGTGGCCTATTGAAACCTCGTTCTTTCCCTCTCCATGCTTCACTGTACTAACCCCCTATAAGTTGGACAGAATCTTTTTTTAAAATGTGTAGTGCTTGCCGGTTTTCCTGTTCAACTTCTAAGCAAAAATAGGTGTCTGAATCAGCCGTGTCAAGGCTGGTACCAAGCGAATGATTTTGTGTTTGATTTTTTAAGGAATCATTCGGCCTTGACACGACTGCTCCAGCCACCTGGTCGCTCTGCTTATCAGTTGAAAAAGAAAGAATAATCTTCATGTACTTTGAGAGGGTTATGGCAGCCTGTGTTAGCCTGGAGTTGGTTTGATGAGTGGCGAATTCAAAGCGGGGTGAGTTTTTAGATTAGTCTTCCGCCTTTAACTTCTATTTCTGAGCCTTCGGCCAAGAATATTGATTTAGGTCTTTCCGATGCTAAAAAATTAAATTCCTGCCCATAAATGCTAGCAAAATCTACATCTATGCGATAGTCCAATGTCTGATAGACTTCCCATTTGGGGTGCTCCACTCCGTACTCTGACGTTTTTTTGGCTGATATTTTTGTGTATCCCCAATAGTGCTCGGTTATAAATTCTTCTTCACTACCGTCTTGAATCTTACTTGGTTTGGTGTTCGTTGTAACTTGTAAAGAATTCCAGCGTAGCTTTTTCCATTTATATTCTACCGTCAGATTGTCTCCCGCGGTTATCCAGGAATGACTCATCGGCATGGTTTCATACTTTTCTCCGTAAACGTTATTTGCCACAAAAGTTAACGCTGCTCTTGGCACAATTTCCCTAATAAAAACAACTCCTCTTTTCCAGTCTCCATTATCCTTGTATCGAACATAAAATCTTAAGTTCACTTCTTCAAAATTGGTATGAAATGGAATTCTAAATCCTTTTACTCGTGTGTCTTTGAACATAAACCCTACCAGGCTTACGTAACAGGTGTTATTCCATACATCAATCTCGGTTCCTGAGGGCAAAAATCTATTCAGTATTTTTTTATCAACTGCATAATTTGCCATGGCTAACTTTCTCCATTCCGCTTTTAAAAATGTCTTACTCATAGATAGGTTTGTATGTCTGAACGAATGTGCTAAGCTATTGATTTTCGAGAAGCGTGCCAGCCTATTTTTGTATCGAAAATTCAGGTCTACCTACGTGTCACGGTGGTATTTTCCCGAAACTCACCCCCCTAAAATCCTCTTACAAAATTGTGTCCAGCTTTCATTGCCCGGGTGTGAATAAATGACTGGATTTTTGCCGTAGTACACCACATTCTCTACTCCCACCGCATCCGCCTGTTGCTTTAATTCTCTCGCATGAAACGCATGATGAGAAGCTATTTCAGGTGCCGAATATGGCGGTACCACCTCCCTGAGGGTATTATCAATCCAAATAGCGGGGTCGTCTGCTGTCAGTAGCGATAGCATATCCACTTCAGCCCTGTATGCATCTGTGGCAGCGGATTCGTATTCCGCGTTTGAAGAAACACCGTAGATCTTTGAAATATTACCTGTTTCATTCGCCAATATTTCTGCCCAGGTAAGATTATAGTCCACAAACACATCATTTACCCATCGGTCTTCGATGTTATAACTTGATTGTGGTTCTCTCCCGACCACTCCTTTTACTCTTGTTGACTCCCGTAAAACCGGGTCACTGCTTTGAGCGTCCGCCAATTCGTTGTTGAATGCGATCCATAACGAGGTACCTCCACCAGCGGAATTGCCGGCCAGAATAATTTTACTTTTATCAATGTTAAACTCATTTGCGTGATGCCGGATGTATTGCAAAGCTCTTCTGACATCCGACATCGGCTTTTTGATCCCCTCTCTTTCTCCGGTGGTATTTAAAAGGGTATAGCGTACCGTAGCGAAAGCAATATTGTTTTGCAGCAAAAACCGGATGTCGGAAGGAAAGTCCCACGCTCCTCCTTGTTGAGCAGCATACACAAAATCTTTATCGCCACTTGAGAATCCACCCCCATGTGTGTAAATCACCAATCCCGTTGGGGTGTTGGACTCTGGCAACCAAATATCAAACTGAGTCCGTTGTTTAGTGTCATAGGCTATATCTTTTGAAAATTTGGCGGACACTCCATTCAACGGGAATGGAGATTCAGAAAAAACCAAATCAGAGGATTTGTCCACCGGGTCTTCTTTGTCACAGGCTGCGGTAATCAGACAAAGCAGAACAAGTAAAGTCAAGTGTATCTTCATCTTGGTCATATCCAGTTACCTTAAAAATCAGTAAAAAAATTGTCTGGCAACTTTTCAAGCACTTTCACTTTCGCGGGGCCTCCTCCATCTGAGCGATCTGCCGAAAGCAAAATGTTTCCATACTTCTGGTAATTATCCCAGGGGCGTGTGAAGCGGGCCGTATCATCATCGGCTTGCTGATAAAAGGACCACTGCTTGATCAGTTTTTCCTGAATGTCCACAAAAAGATGGTACTTGTTTTGAGGTGTGTTGCCCACATCGTTAAAGGTGAGTTGAAGAATATTATAGTATTTACCATCTGCCAGGGTATCTTCTCCCATGTATTTCAACGTTACACCGCTATCTTTTAACTTAAACGGCATCACCAACCAGTAGGAGTCGTTAATCCAGATGGACTTCGCCCGATCCAATAGTTTTGCCAAGGTGTCCGATTCATTAATTTCTTCTCCTTTGATCTTTACTTTGCCTTCTCCGGTATGAATATTCACGATATACGTAGCACTGTCGCCAGGGCTTTCGATGCGCACCCAACCTGTGTGCTTATCCCAGGTTAAGTCACGTCTGCCAAAAAAATTCCACTGAAGGTATCGCGTGTTGTCCCAGGCGGCCCGCCCTCCCATGGCTTGCATGATGCTATCAGCCAGTTCAATGGCTGCGGGGTCTGAGCCCACACTGTCAAATCCGGGCATGGCCGGGTTACCGATGACTTCCGTTGTGCGGGATTCCGGATGACAGGACAAGCACAAGGCCATGCCTGTGAGAATGACAAAAATAGAAGCTGATAACTGTTTCATATAATCTGGTGCGGTTATGGTTTGTTACGATTAGAATCATCCACTAAATAACGGCCTTCTGAACTCCGATACATCCATTGGCGAAGATAGTGTTCGATGGGAAAGACCATCAAAGCAATCAAGACCTGAATCATAAATTCAATAACGGGAGAGCTTTTGATTTCTACCAGTGAATAGACCGTGGTTTGAATAAACTGGATTAAGAGTACGATTGTGATCATGGATAAAAGTCTGCTGATCAATCGGTATTTGGTATTCATGCCGCTGAGTCTCATGGATAGAATTACCAAAGCCGCAAATACGATAAACTCCAACGCATAAAACCACCAACGCTTCCAATAGGGAGGTAGCACTTCAAAGTTCACCACCTGAATCTCTGACTCACGCGCGAGTAAATCGCGGGATTGTACGTTCAGTTGATATTTCCCCGGAGGGAGGTATGAAAAATTGGCGATGTTGTTGTCGGTTGACCAACTGGTCCATTCCTTTGAAAGTCCCTTCACTAAAAAGCGGTATTCCATGGCCTCCAGACTAACATAGTCCGGCTGAATAAACTCAAACGAAACAGCCCCTTCTTCCTGATTAATTTTTACCTGTTGGGTGGGTACCCGTTGGCTTTGCCGGGCTTTCACTTCGCGTAAAAAGAGTGGATAGCGCTCTTGTTGCATACTACTTTCTTCCGCATTTCCAGAAAACTTATATAATTCATTGTTGGCCGTAATCACCCACAGACCCTGATCGGCAGGAGCCAGAAAGCGAAGATTCGGAAAAAGACCTAACCAATCCAGTTTCAGGTTTTGAATTTTTCGATCGATGGTTCGCCACCGATGGCCATCATTAAACCAGAAGTTACCAGAGGAAGCAAAATACTTGCGAGGTCCCGGTAAAGAGTCATACGTGACAAACGAATTTTTCTGACTGTCATAGCGCTTAAACTCTCCCGAAGCGGCCACGTAAATTTCACTGCCATAGGCCAGTCCAACGGTCTCGTCAATAGACGGATTGTCAATGGCCAGAACGGAAATATCAGATACTTCGCCCTCCACGACTTCCACCTTAAATATTTGATTTCTTCCACATAACCACAGGTTCTCCAGCTTGTCTTCAAACATGTAGCTGATGTGTTCTTTCAGTGTATCCAGTAAATGGGTATTGGCCCATTGGTTATTGGTCTGAGTAAAAGACAACAATTCATCTGCGTATGTGGATATCACCAATTGATTGAGTGAAGGTGAATGAAAGGCCGTGCGCACAGGTTCTTGCCAGATCGCCTTTGACTGTAGCTTGTTTACTTCAAATACTCCAGCCACACCCGCTGCCAGCAGCTTGCCCTGTGCTGGAAACAAATGACCTACTTTTCCTTCTATTCCGCTCACCGGTCGGTACACAAAACGCACTTCCTTTACGGAAAAGACCGGCTCACTTGTTTCGGTTTTAATCAAAGCCGGAGGCTCCTGCTTCTTCTTTTTTCGGAACAATCGGAAAAAAGCATTTTTTGGTTTAGAGGCCGGGGTTACACTTTGTTTGATACTACTCCCGATTCTCTCAACCACTTCCTCACGCTCAAGTCTCCATAATCCCACCGTTGTTCCTACATAGACGGTGCCATCCCACGAAATGGCACAAAGTAAATTTCCCTGTAAGCCCGGATAGTGATTGTATGAACGAAAAGGAAGATGGGGTGCAATTCGTGTAAACCCATAGTCATGCGCGACCCATACCCCCTGATTGCGATCTACAAACAAGGCATATACTTCATTGTCGGGAAGCCCGCTTTGGTAATCGGTGATTTCTTCAATTGTACCTGTGCTGATGTCAACGAAAAAGACACCTCCCCGAAGAGTTCCGATGGCTATCTTTTGTTCCGACAGCCATGTAGCATTGACCATCACGGATGATACCAGGCGTGTTGCATCTGTTAGCAAAAGTCTTTGCAGTTGACCTTTCTTTGCCAGGTACAGCTTGCCTGACTCTGTTCCTATAATTTTTTGCTGAGTGGTTGCCTGATAAGCACTGAATGAAATTGGGTCTGAGGCATTCCATGGGAATGGCGCTGGGGTCAATCCGTTTTTGTCCACTTTCCATAATCCGATTTCGGATTGTATGAATACCTCATTTTCGAGGCGAAAAACATGGGTGAAAATTCCCTGCGCTGGTGTGGAGGTAATGGTGGTAGTTTCGCCTGTGGTGACCGCGTGGATAAAGACATGTTGTTCATTTAAAAAATAGATAAAGTCTCCCACCACCAGACTGCCAAAGATGTCTTTGCCTTCTTTTAAAGTATCAGAAAGTTTTTGAAAAACCCGCTGACCCGCTTCATTGTATTGAAGTTTTCCAAATCCAAAAATGCCCGCAGCAAAAACTTCGTTCTCCAGTGTAGCGATGGTATAAACGGCTCCGGGGGTGTTAACGATGAACCAATGTTTTCCATCAAACTCCAACACTCCGTTTTTATTGGTGAAATACAGCAAGCCAAATTTATCCTGGGCCATACCGTAACTCAGATAATCAATCCGTTCATCGTTAGGTGTGTATTGACTCAAAAAATAGTCACCAGACTGACTACAGACACGGGGCGTTAAAGCAACAATCGACAGAAATATGAGTAAAAATCGCATAGGCGTTAAAACGGGGCTTTAAATATAGTAAGATAATTGGCTTTCGCAGTGTGCGTTATATCAGCCACCCCACTAAAAAAAAGGGCAGTATGTCTGGTTTGGTAATTCTGTACGAATGCCTGAAACTAATCTATGCGTCCGTTTGCTTCAGGAGAAACCCCGTGCGTCAGTTGTTTACCAATACGCCCTCTTTAAATTTCAGAATTCCGTCTGTGGCGATCAAGGTGTTATTCTCATAATCGGTACGAAAGGAAGCCGGATTTACGCCAGGCAAAACACGCTCCTGGTAGTATGCCGCCCGATGGTCTTTGGCGTATTCTTCGCGTAGAACTTCAAACGTAGATGGGTCTGCTCCGGTTATTTGTATGCCCTCGTAGTACACGCGGTCTTTATCTTTAAAATGATTGCGACTCAATTCCTGAAAAGTAGAAGGATCAAAATCTTCGATCACTCTTCCATCGGCTACCAATTGGCTATTGACTACTAGTATCCGCTCCGTCAACACCTGTATGGAATCAATTTTCGGGAATGCTAACATCCTAAAATCCGTTTTCCAGTTGGCCAATATAAGCGTATGGCCTACCTGGGCATAGGTTTCGGTAATCGCGTGTACTTCTCCTCCGGGATTGGAGGCCTTTTTGATAAGCTGTTTCCCGGGCACGAGGTCAGAATCGGTTTTGATGATATAAACATTCAGTGAATCAATCGCTAACGAGCTGTTGATGCGTTGAAATGTTTTCCGATCCACATCCACTTTGACTCCGTGTAAATAATACGCCTGATCATCGCGGCACCAGCCTTGATTATACGTGTCTGCCGGAAGCACATACGGTTGATAGGTTTTTGGATCGGCTCCTTCTACCCGGATCAAGGAGTCGCTATAGGGCTTTTCAAAATAGACATGAACATGATCCTTGGGTATCCGGTTTTTGTCTACCTGAAAAGTCGCCAGGTCTACCTGCTGTTTGCGGCCTCGTAAAAAAACAAATTGATGATCTTTCCCATAGTCACGCGCGATCACCGAGAAGGTGGCAACATCCGCCTCGGTTTCATAATAGCCTAACTCAAACCAGTTTCCCATCGGGGAATAAATGATTTTCTTTTTCCATCGGTGGTAATAATACGAGTCAGAAAGTTGAGCATTCACCGGGTTCCCTAGCCTCATAAAAGTCCGGATGATCCAAAAAACGAAAGCAATTGCCACCACGGCAAAAAAGATCAGTACGTATTTCATCATTTTGTTAAATTCCGTTAAGAGGATCGTACGAAAGATACAGGAATAGAATTAATTATGGTCTGACATATCTCGGTAGTCGTGCAAAGGAACGTGAGAGCCACAGAGCATTGATTTCTAGCTAATCCTGCTCCAGTTCATGGCTGTCTTTCGAAGAGAGTCAATCTGTGTTTTAATCCGCTGGTGTTTCGGTAAGCTTAACTCCGGATCTGATTCCAATATAGCCTGGGCTGACGCTCGGGCCTTTTCGAGAATGGCGGTGTCTTTTCCCAAATCTGCAATCAATAAATCCAGCGCTCCGCTTTGTTGAGTGCCCATCAAATCTCCAGGGCCGCGTAGTTGCAGATCAACCTCCGATATTTCAAAACCATTATTGGTGCGCACCATGGTTTCCATCCGTTTGCGCGAATCCGCACTGAGTTTATAATCGGTCATCAAGATACAATACGATTGTTCAGCGCCTCTTCCTACCCGACCGCGAAGTTGGTGTAACTGTGACAACCCGAATCGCTCGGCATTTTCGATGATCATGACCGAAGCGTTGGGCACGTCCACTCCTACTTCAATCACCGTAGTAGCGACCATAATTTTGGTTTCACCTTTGACAAAGCGGGCCATCTCCCAGTCTTTTGCTTCAGGTTTCATCTGGCCATGTACGATGCTGATGGGCACCTCTGGAAACGCACGGCTGATGCTTTCATACCCGTCCATCAGGTGTTTGAGATCCAGTTTTTCGGATTCGTCAATCAGAGGATACACGACATACACTTGCCGGCCGGCCTGCAATTGTGTTTTAATAAAACCATTTACTTGCAAGCGTTTGGAATCAAATTGATGGGATGTTTGAATCGGTTTGCGTCCTTTGGGCAATTCATCGATCACCGAGATATCCAGATCGCCATACAACGTCATGGCCAGTGTACGGGGGATAGGCGTAGCCGTCATCACCAACACATGCGGATAAATCTGGGCATTTTTTTGCCATAACCGGGAACGTTGCGCCACTCCAAAGCGATGCTGTTCGTCAATGATGGCTAATCCCAGTTTATGGAATTTTACCTCTTCTTCTAACAAAGCATGGGTGCCCACCAGTATTTTCAATGTGCCTGCTTGCAATTGCTCGTGCAGAGGTTTGCGGTCTTTACGTTTGGTGGAACCGGTCAGCAGCGCGATGGAAATTCCCATGGCGTCCGCATAGCGTTTTAGATTGTAATAGTGTTGTTGTGCCAATATTTCGGTGGGGGCCATCAAAGCTGCTTGCGCATCACTGCTAATGACCAATAACAAACAGATAAAGGCAACGATCGTTTTGCCGCTGCCCACATCGCCCTGCAACAATCGGTTCATCTGATGTCCGGTTTTCATATCGGCATAGATTTCGCGGATGACCCGTTTTTGAGCTTCCGTCAGCGGAAAGGGCAGGTGCTCTTTGTAAAAACTGGTGAGCAATGAGGTCTCCGCAAAAACAAAGCCTTTAAACTTGTTTTGCCTAACCAACTTTAGTTTTAGTAACCGCAATTGGATGTAAAAGAGTTCTTCAAACTTGAGGCGTTGCCGGGCCGCCTCCAGTTCGGCCTCATTTCGTGGAAAGTGAATTTGAATCAGCGCCTCTTTTTTGGAAGTCAGTCTGTTTTCCGTGAGCAGTTCCGGAGGTAAGGTCTCGCGCACATGTGGCAGCGCCATTTTCAACAACTCTTGTTGAAGCTTCACGATAAACTTGTTATCCACATGACGCGCCCGGAGTTTCTCGCTCAGCGGGTAGACCGGATACAGATAATTGGTTTTCTCTGTTTCTGTCAGAATGGGTTCAATTTCCGGATGAGGGATGGATATCTTTGATCCAAACCGGTTGGGTTTTCCAAAAACCCGGTATTCTACATTTGTCTTGATTTTGTCCAGCGTCCACTGAATACCCTGAAACCAAACCAACTCCAGGGTGCCGGAGTCATCTGTGAAGTGTCCGATCAACCGCTTTTTATGTGCGGTACCCATGATCTCAAACTTGGTAATCTTGCCTTTGATCTGTATCGAAACGAGGGAATCATCCACTTCGCTGATTTTATACACCCGGGTTCGGTCTTCGTGGCGAAAGGGGTAATGTTGAATCAGATCGGCATAGGTAAAGATGCCCAGTTCCTTTTGAAGTAACGCTGCCCGCTGAGGCCCTACGCCTTTTAAAAACTCAACAGATGAATCAAAGAAGGACATGTAGACTATTAGGCTTCATCAGCGCCTAAAATTCTAAAATTTTGGCGACTTAAGTCGCGGATTGCGCCTTAAATTATTAGCGCCAGAGGCATGACGATTATACTTTAATTCATGAGTGATGGATGAAGCTTCAGAAGTTTCAACAAAAATAGTGCAATCGTATGAACTATCCCTGCCTCCATCAATTCCGTTTGATCATATTCCAGACAAACGAACAACTGACGCTAAAACTTTTTGCCTGCTGGCGAACAAAACTTTTCATCTCTTCCAGATCTTCGCGGCCATACCATCGGTTATGGTAGCATACTGCCTCAATGGCTTTGGTGTTCGCAATATCTTCCAGGGGATTTTTACTTAGTAATATAAAATCAGCTTTTTTGCCAATCTCAATGCTGCCGTACTCCTCTGCTAACCCATAATATTCGACCGCATGGCTGGTGGCCGTTCGCAGGGCTTCGGCATTGCTCAGTCCAGCTTTCACCATCTCACCCAGTTCTTCATGAAGACTTATACCATAATGAACATTTATATCCAGGGCATCTGTACCCGCCAGCAGCTTGACTCCATTCTGCTGAGCGAGTCGTGTGAGTTCCAGCCCACGTTCATAATATTTTTTTAAAACAGGCAAGTCTGTTTCTTCACTATAACCACTGGTATGAACCCACTGGAACAACTTCCATAGGATGAGCTGCACATTTTCGGTATATACATTATTAGGATTATCATTAAAATCAGAGTCAAAAGCCATATACTCTTTTCTGTTGGAGGTGACATGGGTGGGCACGTAATAGACTCCGCTGGCGGCTATGGCACGTAGGACATGCTGCGTCTTCAGGGAATCCTGATGCTCCAATTCATATTGTTTCTGTGCAATGTCACTTTCTTTTTCTACCCATTCGTTGACGCCATGAGGAATCAGCGCCCAGGCATGTTCAATGCTTTTGAACCCGTTATCTACCACCCGATCAATATCAAGGTTAGGTGACAGATGTCCTAACATGGGGATCTGTTGCTTCTTTGCCTGATGTTGTAATTCATAAAAGATATAATCCGGCAATGCTGCTCTTTCCAACTGCACCTTCACAAATGATTCATTCCGGGCCTTTAGTTTTTGCACCAATTCCTCTACCTTGATTTTAAAGTTGATCGTATCCGTATCTTCCAATTCCTCTACATGATAGCTGGTGGATTCTATGATTTTTGGCAACAACAGATTTTCATGTTGCGATTGTCTTTCCCAGATCGTCCGGTCACGCTCGGATGTATCGTCAATGTCCGAAATCCAGGAGTCGCCATCACCCATATCTCTGATGCCGGTGACTCCATGGGCGATCAGCAAAGGAAAATGCAGTTGAGGCGACAGCGAAAGTGTGTGAACGTGCATGTCCCACAGGGAGGGCATCAGGTACTGCCCGTTGGCTTCTACCACCTGAAGATCCCTGGGAAGGTTGGTGATGACACTATCTATTGAGATGATTTTTCCGTTTTGCACGAGGAGTTGCTGATGGGGTATAATCCTGCCATTTTTTACATCCACAATGTTGCACCCGGTGATCAACAGATTCGTGAAGAGCTCCTCTTTTTGAAGATAGGTCTCCTTGGGAAGCAACACCCCGATGCCTAGCGTTAATGCCAGCACAAGAAAACAAGCAAAAGAAACTTTTAGCGTCTTTTTCAAAAACGACTTCATATAATTTTAAATTTTAAGATTGCTGCGTCTACTCTCCCTTCAGATTTTCGGCCGGATTCACAACTACAGCTCTCCAGGTTTGTGAACCAATCATCAACCCACTGAAAACAACCAATGCCATTACCCCAAGCAAGATGGTGAGCGCATCTACCGAAACATGATAGGGCAATTGCTCCAGCCACAGGGTATTGATAAAATACGCGGCCGGCACAGCCACCACTATGGCAATCAGTAAAATGGAAACAAATCCTTTGGACAACAAGTACACCAACGAGCCATTGCTGCCCCCAAGTACTTTGCGTATAGAAACTTCTTTCAAGCGGGTTTCGGTAGCATAGGTAGCCATACCCAGCAAACCCAAACAAGAAATGGTAATGGCGAGGAAGGAAATTACTCCTAGCAGGCCTACCAGATCGCCAAATAGAATGTCGTAGAGTCTGTGAACCTCACCATAAAAATCTTTGTAATCAACTTTCAAAGAAGGATTGACCTTGGCCCAAGCCGACTCAATACTTTTACCGGCTTCCTCATACGTGCCCGAATACTTTACTTGCAACAGTTGGTATTCTTCAGGGTTATGAATCAATGCCATTGGCCCCATTTTCTCCATGAGCTCCTGGTGATTGTAATTTTTTACTACCCCAATGATTTGCTTACGCGATGAGTCTTTTTGTACGATGATTTCCTGACCAAGGGCTTCTAGGGGAGATTTAAAATGAAAATCCTCTACCGCCTTTTCGTTCAGAACAATGAGATTTTTATTGGATTCTCCGTCTGATTCCTTGAAATATCTTCCCGCTACCAGCGGGATATCTAAATTGCGGAGATAGTCTTCGTCTGTGGCGTAATAACTCAACATGGTCCAGTTTTCATCGCCTAGTTCTCTTTTGTATCCTTCACCCTGGGTGGTGCCGGAAGCCAGCACATGCGATGCCGCTGTTACGCTTTCAATATTGCTGTATTGAAGGAGTTCTGTTTTTAAGACTGTAGATGAAGTATTGCTTAACCCCAACACGATTTTCTTTTCCATGTTAAAGCCATGATCAGCCAGCAAAAACAACTGGAGCTGATTGTAAACCACCAGGGCGGTTAAAATGAAAATCAGCGAGAAAGCAAACTGAGTGACCAATAACGTCTTCCGCAAACGCACACCCGAAAACAGCTTCATATTCGTTAACCCCTTCAGTACTTTTACTGGTTGAAAACCACTCAGTACCGCAGCCGGAAAAATACCTGCCAGGATACCCACCACCACAGCAAAGACCAAAAATAAAGCATACACTGCATAGTTAACTTCCAAATCCCATCGGAGTATTCGTGCCAAATTCAATTGCAACATCATAGGTTTTAATACTACTAACATCACCAGCGCCAGTCCCAGGGCCAATAAGGCTACCATCACTGATTCTGATAAGAACTGAATAAAAATCTGGCTGCGCATGGCACCCGTTACTTTGCGTACACCAATCTCGCGTGCCCGTGTAAGGGAGCGCGCAATGGACAAATTGGTGAAATTGAAACAGGAGGTTAGCATCACCACACCTGCCAATCCCATAAAAAAGTAAACAAAAATCGTGGGAAGAAACGGCCCAATCATATTGCTGATAAAAGGACCGGGAGTGATGTTCATCAAATGCTGAATCTGGTAGGTCACTCGCTGCTGTGTATCCGGGTTGGCGATGGTGGTAAAATATTTTTTTTCAATTTGGGACAATGCCAATTGAAGATGCTCCTGACCTCTGCCCGGTTCAAGCAACACATACACCCAGCCCGCGGTATAATTAAACCAGTTGTTCAGATCTTTGCCTCGTTTTCCTTGCGCCTCCAGGCTTTCAACTGAACTCATGCTGGCCAGTGCTTCAAAGGGAATATGTGACTTGTTTTTAGTCTCTTTTAATACTCCCGTGACTTTGTAAGGGCCTTCTTCGCCTACTTTAAAAACTTCGCCCACGGGGTTCTCCTCCTTGAAGAGTTTTTTAGCCGCTTTGGACGTGAGAACTACAGAGTAAGGTTCTATCAAGGCTGTGCGCGCATCGCCATAGGCTAATTCATATTCAAATACTTCCAGAATCTCCGGGTCGGCATAATATCCCGAAATCGGAACGTTTATATTCTGACCAATGTCTATCCACATATTGCCAAAGCCGCGGACAATCCTCACCGACTTTTCAATGCCGGTATAATTCTCCAGAAGCTCTTGTTTCAGGGGTAGTGTAGTCGTGGCATATTCATTTAAGCTTTCACCGTTGGGTCCTTGAGGAATCGTGTTCAACCGATAGATGCGGTCACGTTTCGTATTGTATCGATCGTAAGTCATCTGGTCTGCCACCAGCATGATGATGATCATGGACAAGGCCATGGCCACCGCTAAGCCGAAAATATTGATGGCAGAAAAAAAACGATGCCTGAGCAAACTGCGATAAGCAGTTTTGAGATAATTTTTCAACATAAAAGATGATTTAATTTTTGGCGGCCCCTCGCCTGAGGCGAGGCCGGGCTATCCGTTACAAGCTCCCGGGTTCCTGCGCGCTACTTCGGGCACAAACCCGGGAGGCTTTCCACTGCTATCCCTGGCCGAAGCAGGTGCTGCAGGAAAAAAATGCTTTGGCACTATTTCGTTTCTCGCTTCACTAAAAAATAGTAAAGCAAAAAACCAAACGATACCGATACCGCAAACAATCCGTAGGGCATGGGAGAATCCGGACTCACGGTTACATATTCCATGATAATCAGCGATAGCCCAGCAAAAAAGGCTATCAACCCCCACTTCAATGAAGCATACCGGTTATCTGCTTCATACTTTTTAAAAATAGCCTGGGTTTCATCGTTGACGAATCCTTTGTCAATCATTTTCTTTTTCAGACTAAAGTCAGTCATCACCTTTGCAAAAGAGTAGACAGACAGCCCCAGGCTCCCCAGAATAGAGACGGGCATCAATACTTCGTTTATGCTCATATTTTGTACGTTTTAATTTCGTGTTTGGGGGGTAAGACAGCCAGGCTCGGGTAAATGTTGCAAACATTTTAAAAAAATCTCATATTCTCTTGTTCGACCTGACCCCTGCCCTTCCTCTGGATCCTTCGAACTGCTAACAATCCTTTCCTGTTTTTAGTATCTTTCTGCAACATCCCTCCTTAAATGTGCGTCTAACCCCTCAATGATGGATGATCAGGCGTTGGTTTCGCAGGTATTAAGTGGCGACCGAAAGGCTTTTGTCCAATTGATCAAACAACATCAGCGACTGGTGGCGCACATGGTTGCCCGATTGGTTAATCGTGCCGAAGATCGGGAAGAACTATGTCAGGATGTGTTTTTGCGGGTGTATGACAAGTTAGGGGAATTCAATTTTCAATCGAAATTGAGCACGTGGATCGCCACTATCGCCTATCGGCATAGTGTTAATCACTTGCGCAAACGGAAGATGATGGCCAGCGATCTTCCGGAGGAGGAAAGCTTTACGGCTCATTTTGTGTCGGATGAAAATCCGGAGGAGGAGTTGGAAGATGCCGATACGAATACGTTAGTTATCCGATTGATCGACCAACTTCCGGTCCACTATCGGGCTGTATTAACCTTGTATCATGTGGATGGGATGAGTTATCAGGAAATTGAAAAAGTGACGGGTATGCCGGAGGGAACGGTCAAAAATTATCTGTTCCGGTCGCGACAATTATTAAAAGAAAAAGTAAAGAAGTATCTTGGCAAAGAAGAATGGATATGAACCTACCAGACGAAGAATTACAACACCGGATTGAACAGCACATGAACGAGACAAGTGCTGATGGTCTGGCCTATCAAAAGGTATTTGATGCCCTGGCTACCGAGCCTGAATTTCGTTTGCCAATGACCTTTGCTGATAAAGTGTTGGCTAAATTGGATAGAAGGGAGGCGCTGGCTGGCACTAGAGAAATGTACTGGCTGGCGGCTGGCATTTTCCTGTTGGTGATAGCCGCCCTGGTCGGGGCGATGTTGATCGGATTTAAGCCCTCCTTTGGAATCTTCGGTTTTTTGGCCAGCTATCCGGGGCTTTTTGTCTTTGGAATTTTATTTGTGGGCCTTTTGCAATGGCTGGATAAGCGGCTTGTTAAAAAACCCACGCTGTAATTTTTTTGTCAGGTCAAATAATTGGATTTATTGCTCTGACATCAAACTGGTTTCAGTTTCAGGAGTCAGCAATTTGTTTCTCTTTTTCTCTACGGTATTCCCATAAATCAACATGACGGGCGTATACAGAAAATAAGCAAACCCTGATATGATTCCGGCCAGCCAACTGCCACGGAAAATCAGCGCCAGAACAACGGAAAACATAGGAACCAGACCCATCAACAAGTTCGAAGTGATTTTTGCCCGGGTATCAAAACGTTCAATCTCATTTAGTTCCAGTTCGTCTGCCACAGACAAGGCATACCGGTACATCCACATCAGTACAAAAAAGACGCTGGCCGCCCCCAATCCGTAAACAATCATCAGATCGCCCATGTCCTTATTGGATATCGTACTGGTCAGTTCATCCAATAAAGTCTGATCTCCGGTAATCATGGCCATAGGTATCTCTAGCAATCGGGTCAAAAACTTTAACGGATAGACATAGAAAAGAACAATCATAAGGAAAAGTGTGTTCAAGAAGATAATCTTGCTGTTGCGCAGCCCATATCGTAAAAAAAAAGTATTGTGCTCAGCCCAAATCATGATGAGCAGTGTCATGCAAAGGGCAAAGGGTAGCAAGTCATATAAAAATCGCTTGATCTGATTGAAATTTCCAGGAGGAGAAGTAGAAATCAGCAACAAGGTAATGGCCAAAGCAAAAATGGCATCGCTAAAATTCTCCAGCCGTCCGGGTTCTTCGCCACGAAACCGGAATTCTTTATTCATACCTATGTAATGCTTTTTAAGACTTTCGCGAAGCATGTACGTACTATTTTTAGGTGAGCGTTGGTTCCGGATAGTCTACCCAATTCTTTTTAAAAAACAGTTGCAAAAAGATAAGCACCGGGTGACTGTCATTGGTAATGGCCTTTTGCCGAAAGAAAACTTCCGGGCTTTGATATCCGCTGGATTGAATAAACTCCTGGTCGGTCAGATTTTTGAAACCCATGGACCAGGATTGAAACAAGCGTTCTTTGGTTTTACCCTCCAATAAAACCGCCACCTTTTTATGTCGCGGATCAGATTCAATGATGCTAAGCAAAGATTTAACCGCTTGTTCGTTGCCTTCCAATACTTGAATAAACTTATCCTGTAAATAAAGCAACATTCCCGTAATCCCTCGTTTGAAATTATTCTTTCTGGATCTATTCAGCAACTCAATCAACTCCGCTTCGTCCATCGGGCGGGTTGCATAGCTGATATAGATCAGATAATAATTCATAGAAGGATGAAACTTAGGAATTTTCTCCTTGCGAGTCAACGGGCTTTTCTGGTGGCTTTATAAATGGCGAGGCCACCTGATGGACTTTAATGGCTTTGCGTGAGAAATAGATCCCCACCAGTAGTGACACAAAAGCCCCTACCCAGATGCCTGGTACAAAATTGATAAACAGAAAGTAGTCATAAGCACCATGAAAAAGGGTAGCAATGCCTAAGGCGTGAAAGGCGTAATAGTTACCCTTGTGCTCAAACTTGGCCTTGCCCAGATAATACCCCATCAGCACGGCAAAGGTGGCGTGAGCGGGCACAGCCGTAAACATGCGCATGATCGCTGTGCCGATTCCTCCGCTATAGACATACAACAGGTTTTCGAAGGTGGCAAATCCCATGCTTACCATCACCGAATAAACGATGCCATCAAAAGGCTCGTTAAAATTTTTATTGCGATACAGAAGTCCCCGGACAAAAATGAATTTACTGAATTCCTCCACCAGGGCAACAATAAGAAAAGCGTGAACCGCCTGCTGCGACAGACTCTGTTCATCTATTTCGATAAACAACCCAATGATGACGCTGAGTAATAACGTTACGAAGACGCTTAAAATACCAAAGAGAAAACTTCTCAAAAGCAATCCTACTGGTTCTTTTTCATGCGTGTCCTTCCAATAGATGAAGAGAATTATGGATAGACCGGGTGCCAGAGCCAGGGCCAGGAGAAGTAATGCCATCGCTTACTGTAAATAGGATTGAAGAAATAGATACGATGAAAAAAAGGTAATCATCCCTGTGCGGAGCAACGCCATTTTAGCCATCTGTTTGGCTTCTGGTTTGTTTATCAAAACATAAAGATAAAGAATGGAAGAAATCAACAAGGAAGGGGCACCTACTAACAAAACATCACCTTCCCATTGCATCAGCCGAAACAAAATACCGAGACAGGCCACGCTTCCGCAGATATAAATTAGTTTATTTAAAAGCATCAGCTTTGGTTCACGGAACCCCGCTGGAGGAGGCTGAAAAGCGGATAGAAAAAAAATGACAGCCAGTGTTTGTAACCCTAAGGTGAGGGGACCTTCAAACTGAGATATTCCAGCAAACCAAAAACCCATCCCCGCCAAAATGACCAGCAAAGCGATCATTTCAACCTTCGGTATAACGGTCAAAAAAAGCAGTTCAACAAAAGAATGCTTGGGTGGCGGATTAGATCCGGAGGCTTCGTTCATAGGAACCAGGGGTTAGGGTTTACTCATAACTTTGCAACAATACCCTGTGCTCCCCACGTCCTTCTCAAGGGTATTTATCAGCAATAGCGGCAGTTAAGGTAATAAATTTTCTTCTGGATGCTACTCCTCTATGGATTCTTCCAACTCATCCAGCTTGGCCTGGCTGAATGGGCCTGAGGTAGCATATACAATTTTCCCTTCCGTATCCAGGACAAAAAAGTAAGGCGTATCACGCTTTTCAAAGTCCAGGGCTTCTTTGTAAGTCTTTAGTTCTCCCTTGTAAAAAAGAATGTAAGGCAGTAACTGAGGGTCCACATTTTTGATGGCCTTTCTTTTGGCCGTGCCGGTGGCAGCTGCATTAACTCCTGTAAACATGGGAATAAAATAGACATTTACATCGTATCCCATCCCTGCCATTAACCCCTCCGGTTTTTTAACAAACTTGTTAAACACCGGGCTAAACCAGGTGTTAAGTTCATCTTCCGCCTTTTTGGAGTAGGCCAATCCCAGCAACGTATATTTTCCAAGAACGGCTTCCGGAATAGTCACTTTTTTATCTTCCACCGTTTCTGCCTCCATCCAAGGAAACAACTTGCCCGTGACCTGAGCATCAGCGAGTGTATATGTCCAACAGGCGAACAAAAAAGGAATCCATTTTTTCATAAGGGTCGGTATGAGGTAACAAGGTACGATATGAAAGGATTATTCAATACCCTGTTATCGGCCGCTAACGCGATCGATCGAATTGTTCTTACCTGATACTTGTCACCTATTCCGATAGCCTGACGGAGCCTTGTTTTATCTCCACACGCTTTCCCAGGTATTCCCGTGTTTCCGGCTGGCGAAGAGTCTCCATGTAATACCACTCACTTTTCGCCCGGGTGGGATAGAGGGTGAGTAATAAGTACCCATGATCACGGGCGTTGACATACCTGATATGTGGGTTGACCTTTTGAAGTGCTCTTTCCATCATCTCTACCGTGTCGGTACTATGATATTCATTATCGTTGGCTGAGGATACGCTGGTGGTTCCCAATTCTATCGCAAATGCACCTGCCGATGTTCGGCTATTATATGTTTTGACTACATCGGTAGCTGCTTCTATGGCCCAGGACGCATGCGTATCTCCGGTTACAAAAATCAAATCTTTAATTTTCTCCTGACGGATAAAGTTCACGAGCCGTTCTTTTTCTTTAGGATAACCATCCCACGAATCCAGATTGCGTGGCATCTTGGGATACACCGGACTGAGTTCCACCTCCGAGAAGATCACCTGATTGCCAATGATTTTCCAAACAGCTTTTGAATTTTTTAGTCCGTTTTCAAACCAGGCTACTTGTTCGCTGCCAAGCATGGTCTGCTCTTCACTTTGAAACAACGGATCATCCATACTTTCCGCTGGCTTGGTGCGCCCTTCCAGACGTTCATCCAGCATGATCAAGTCAGCCAGCGAACCATAGGAAAAGGAACGGTAGTGTTTATCGCTTTCGCGGATGGGAAGCCATTCATAGTACGCCTGTATCGCTGACGCTTTGCGTTTGGCAAAATCCCCTTCCAGATCGGGCTGGTGATTTTGAGCACCGGTGGTATAGACATTGTTGGCTACTTCATGGTCGTCCCAAATAGCGATCAATGGATGTTGCTGATTCATCCTGCGCAAGCCCTTATCCAGCCGGTAAAGCGAATGACGTACGCGATAGTCCTCCAACGAAACAATTTCACCTGCGGGTAAATTTTTGCGGATCGTGGTATCGCCATACCGGCCCTGGCCATATTCATAGATGTAATCTCCCAGATGGATCACCGCATCCACATCGGTGCGATCAGCCAGTTTATCATAAGCATGGAAATATCCCCACTCCCAGTTGCTGCAACTCACAATTCCCAACTTCAGGCTATCCAGTCCAGTTACCGGGGTGGTTTTGGTTTGCCCCACCGGTGAAGTGGCATTAAGTGCTTTAAACCGATAGTAATACTTTTGTCCGGGTTGAAGACCATCCACATCCACCTTGACGGTATAGTCACGCGCTGGAGAAGTGCTGAGGGTATCCGACTTATAAACAGATGTAAAGTTTTTGTCTGAGGCTACTTCCCACGTCACTTGTATTTTCGAAACCTGAAATTCGGGTGTTACACGCGTCCAAAGGATGACACGGTCCGCCAGCGGATCTCCGGAGGCGACTCCGTGATAAAATGGCTTAAGGGAAGGTTCATATAAGGTGCTCACAGATTCGGTAAGCGGCACCTGTTTTTCTTTCATAGACTGGCAACCCGTCAGAATCAGGCCTAACATGAATGTGGCAATGGCTACTTTCATAAAACATCAGATTTCCTGCAAGCTAAAAACTAACCGTCAATCCTCCGACAGAAACAGATTATCCACATATTAATTCAATTCAGTAGGGTAAATGCCTTTAAATGCAACCCACTGAGCTGTTTTCGAGTCTATATACCTACGGAGAGTTGTTTTTAAACTCGCGGGAACTTTAAAAACCTTGTCGAGACCGTATGGGATGTGTACTCAAAATACTGACATAAAACTTGTTTTGGTGATGAATCGCTTATTCTTCTTCCTGTTGATCCTGTTGTTTGCTGGTTACATGACAACTACGGCACAATCCAAAATTGATCAAGCCAAAGGATTGTATGAAGCCAAAAAATATGAGGAGGCTAAAAGATTATTAAGCCCGATCGAAGATGACAACAAAGATTATGCGGCTGCCCGATACTGGCTGGGGCGTATTGCCTTTGATCAGGAAAAGTATGATGATGCTTCTGATTTCTTTGAGGAGGCAACAGATGCGGAAGAGAAAGTAGCTGATTACTGGAACTGGTTGGGTAATACCTATGGAACGATTGCGCAGGATGCCAACACATTGAAGCAGGGAATGCTGGCCCCTAAAATGCGTAATGCCTGGGAAAAGGCCATTGCTCTGGATCCCAAAAACATTGATGCCCGCAAGTCGCTAATCCAATACTATACACAAGCTCCTGGATTTATGGGTGGCAGTCGCGAAAAAGCGGTAGAGATGGTCAATCAAATCAAAAAAATAAATGTGGCCCAGGGTCATCTGGCCATGGGAAATATCTGGTATCGGGAAAAGAAATATGCCGAAGCTGAAAAGGAATATCTGGCGATGGTGAAAGCGGACCCCACCTTCCAATCCGGGTTAGCTAATTTTTATACGAATCAGAAGCAATATGATAAAGCTTTCGCCCTATATGAGGAAAGTTTGCGGGCCAAACCCGATGATTTTCTGATGATTTATCAATTGGGCAGACTGAGTGCCGTGAGTGGCCAGCGCCTCGAGCAGGGGGAAACCTACCTGAAAAAATATTTGACCTACACGCCTGCCAAAAATGAACCCAGTCATGCCGGGGCTCATATGCGGCTGGCACAGATTTATGAGAAAAAAGGAAATAAAGGCGAAGCCAAAAAAATGTTTGAAACGGCCTTAAAGATGGATAACTCGCTAAAAGAAGCAAAGGAGGGGTTGGAACGGGTGTCTAAATGATGAATCTGAAAAGCTATCGTTATGCCTGGCGCGGAATAGCAACTGCTTTCAAGAGCGAAAGGAATATCCGGATTCAGGTCGTAATGATGAGTCTGGTAATTGCGGGAGGGTTCTTTTTCTCTCTTTCATGGATAGAATGGTCTATTTGTATTCTATGTTTTTCAACTGTGCTGGGAGCGGAGCTGTTAAACACAGCTATTGAAAAAACTATGGATTTTATTCACCCGGAACATCATCCGCACATCGGCATGATCAAAGATATCGCTGCAGGAGCTGTGCTCTTGACAGCCATTGCTTCCGGAGTAATCGCCTCGTTGATTTTTATTCCAAAAATTTACAAAGCATTTGTCTGAGTTCAGACAAGAGACTTTGCCAAAGCGAATCTCAATATTCCATTTATACCAAACTCAACATTCCTTTTTCTTTGGATTCCAATTGAGACGTTCCGGTCAGGTATTCATCCATCACACGTGCCGCTTCTCTTCCTTCGCTGATGGCCCACACCACCAGACTCTGGCCTCTGCGCATATCTCCCGCCACAAAAACACCTTCGACAGATGTCTGATACCTGGTGCCGTGAACGTTTCCCCGATCATCCAGCGATACGCCCAATTGTTCGATCATGCCTTCTTTTTGCGGATGCAGGAAACCCATGGCCAACAGAACCAGTTGGCAAGAAAGTAGCTTTTCCGTTCCGGCAATCTCACTAAACGAAGGCGCTTTTCCCGGCATGTGTTTGACCTCCACTTCGGCTATCTTTAAAGCGGTCAGGTTGCCTTGGGCATCTCCGATAAATTCTTTTGTCACCAGACTCCATTGGCGTTCGCACCCTTCTTCATGAGAGGTGGACGTTCTCAAAATCATAGGCCAACTGGGCCATGGCATTGTTTCGGTGCGATCTTTCGGAGGCTTGGATAAAATTTCTATTTGCGTGACCGACCGGGCTCCGTGCCGGTTGGATGTTCCCACACAATCGGATCCGGTATCTCCGCCCCCAATGACAATCACCTCTTTGCCGGTAGCCCAAATCTCCTCGTCTTTTACTTTCCGACCGGCCACCCGGCTGTTTTGCTGTGCTAAAAAGTCCATCGCAAAATGAACGCCTTTCAAGTGCCTTCCGGGAATGGATAAATCACGCGGCATCGTTGATCCTCCACATAAAAGAATAGCATCATGCTCTTCCTGTACTTGCCGCACAGAAATATTCCCTCCTACGTTGGCTTGTGTACGGAAAGTGATCCCTTCGTCTTTCATCACCGCCAGCCTGCGATCTAAAATCTGTTTGTCTAATTTGAAATCTGGAATCCCATATCGCAACAGTCCACCAATTTCGTCTGCCCGCTCAAACACGGTAACTAAATGACCCGCCTGATTCAGTTGTGCGGCAGCGGCCAGCCCGGCCGGACCCGACCCAATGATGGCTACTTTTTTGCCCGTACGTACCACCGGAATTTTAGGCGTTACCCACCCTTCGGCAAAAGCTTTTTCAATGATGGACTTTTCGATGTACTCAATGGCTACAGCCGGTTTGTTAATCCCCAGCACACAGGAGGCCTCGCAGGGAGCCGGACAGATGCGTCCGGTAAACTCAGGAAAGTTATTGGTAGCGATGAGTAGTTCATAGGCCAGTTTCCAATTACCCTGATAAACAGCATCGTTAAATTCAGGAATAATATTTCCGAGCGGGCATCCCTGATGACAAAAAGGAATACCGCAATCCATGCAACGAGCCGATTGTTTTTGCGTCAGCGAAAAGTCAATTTTCGGATCCACTTCATTGTAGTCGCGAATGCGTTCTTGTGGGTCGCGCTTCCTGGGTAATTCCCGAGGCTCTTCTAAAAATCCGGTTGGTTTTCCCATGTTTCGTTAATCGTTATGACTGGTCTGTTAATCGAAGGTCAGGCTTATCTGACATTACGAACTACTCACCATCCATTTTTTCTTTTCCATCACCGCCTTGTAATCAATAGGCATCACTTTAATAAAGTTCTTTAACGTGGTGCTCCAGTAGCTAATGATGTGTGAGGCCACTTCGCTTCCTGTCAGCTGTTGATGTTTTAAGATTTTTTCGCGGAGGTATTGTTCATCCTCCGGTTCCAGCGTATCCAGCAGCACCATCTCCATGTTGCAGTTCTTGACAAAGGTTTTGTTCACATCCCAGACGTAGGCGATGCCTCCGCTCATCCCTGCCGCAAAGTTTCGTCCGGTGTCTCCCAGCACAATCACTCGTCCGCCTGTCATGTACTCACAGCCATGATCTCCTACGCCTTCCACGACTACCTCCACTCCGGAATTTCGAACTCCAAAACGCTCACCTGCCATCCCGCGTACATAGGCTTCGCCTGATGTGGCACCGAAAAAAGCCACATTCCCGATGATGCTGTTTCTAGAAGGATTAAAAGTACTGGCAGCAGGAGGATAAACAATCAACCGTCCGCCCGACAATCCTTTTCCAACATAGTCATTAGCATCCCCTTCCAGTTTAAACGTGATTCCTCTGGTAACAAATGCCCCAAAGCTTTGTCCGGCTGTGCCCCTGAACTGGACATGGATGGTATCTTCTGGCAATCCTTCTCCCTTGTACTTTTTAGATACTTCGTTTGAAAGCATTGCCCCGACAGAACGATCCTGATTAGAAATGTTGAATGTCTTCTTCACGGCCATGGCTTGTTCCAATGCCGGAGACGACTCACGAATCAACTGACGATCCAGCACATTGTCGATCCCGTGGTCTTGCTCTTCCTGTTTAAACAAGGCTGTGTCCAGGCTCATCGGTTCTTTGAAAAGCAACGTCTCCAGATTCAGGTGTTCATACTTCCAGTGATCATCCAACTCACGAATGCTCAGGTAATCGCTTTGTCCCACCATCTCATTGACTGTGCGGAAGCCCAGATCCGCCATCGTCTCGCGCAACTCCTCCGCCAGAAATGTGAAAAGATTTACTACATACTCCGGCTTGCCGGTAAAGAGCGCCCGCAATTCTTTGTTTTGAGTTGCCACACCCACCGGACACGTATTCAAATGACATTTGCGCATCATGATGCAACCGGTGGTGACCAAAGCGGCTGTGGCCACACCCCATTCTTCGGCTCCCAGCAAAGCAGCAATGGCCAGATCTCTGCCAGTACGGATTTGGCCATCGGTTTGCAACACTACTCGCCCTCGAAGTTTGTTTCGCACCAGGGTTTGATGTGCTTCCGCCAAACCCAATTCCCACGGGAGTCCTGCGTGACGAATAGAACTGATAGGTGAAGCACCTGTACCTCCATCGTGACCGGAAATCAAAATGACATCTGCATGAGCTTTCGCCACTCCTGATGCAATAGTGCCCACACCCGCCTCGGACACTAGCTTGACGCTGATGCGTGCCTCGCGGTTGGCATTTTTCAAATCGAAGATCAACTGCGCCAAATCTTCAATCGAGTAGATATCGTGATGAGGAGGAGGAGAAATTAACCCGACTCCCGGGGTTGAATGACGAACGCGGCCAATCCATTCATCTACTTTATGACCCGGCAACTGACCTCCCTCGCCCGGCTTGGCGCCCTGCGCCATTTTTATCTGAAGTTCCTTTGCGTTCGTGAGATAATAGCTGGTGACCCCAAAACGACCGCTGGCCACTTGCTTGATCGCAGAGTTCTCCCAGTCTCCATTGGGTTTCCGTACAAATCGTATTTCATCTTCACCACCTTCTCCACAATTGCTTTTTCCCCCGATGCGATTCATAGCAATGGCCAGCGTACTATGAGCTTCGTGTGAAATGGATCCAAACGACATGGCTCCGGTAGCAAAGCGTTTAAAAATGCTTTCAACCGGTTCCACTTCGCTCAAGGAAATTGATTTGTGTTTTTTGAACTTTAACAGACTTCGAAGGGTAATCGCCTTTTCACTCTGATCATCAATCAGCTTTGAATATTTTTTGTAAAGTCGGTAGTCATTTGTTTTCGTGCTTTGTTGAAGTAGATGAATGGTTTGTGGATTAAACAAATGCGTTTCACCCCGCAACTTCCATTGATAGATTCCTCCCACCTCTAAGCGTGGGGAGGTGTTCGCGTTGGGAGGAAAAGCCAGACTATGTTTCACCAGCGCCTCCCGGGCAATATCGTCCAGCGTTAATCCGCCAATACGTGAAACCGTTCCTGTAAAATAAGGATCAATTACTTCCTGACTAATCCCCAGCGCCTCAAAAATCTGAGCCCCATGATACGATTGCAAGGTGCTGATCCCCATTTTGCTCATAATCTTCAGGAACTCCCCGCACACGGCCTTCTTATAGTGATAGATGGCTTGTTCTTCTGTCAGACTCTCCGGCAGAAGATTTTTTTTCTTCATGTCATGAATGGTCTGATACACCAAATATGGATTTACTGCGGAGGCGCCATAGCCCACCAGCGTAGCATAGTGATGTGTTTCCCATACATCCCCCGCTTCCACGAGCAATCCTATTTTTCCTCGCAATCCCTTTCTGATCAGGTCATGATGAACAGCCGACACCGCCAGCAAAGATGGTATCTGGGCATGACCGCTGTCAAAACTTCGGTCGGATAAGATGATGATGGTAAATCCATCTTCAATGGCATCGGTTACATATTGACAAACACGATGGAGTCCTTTTTCCAGCGATCCCGACTTTCCGTCTGCACGGAAATACGTATAAATAGTTTTCGTCTGCAGATGGCGGTGATCGATGTAGCGAATTTTCTCCAATTCATTGTTGGACAACACGGGCGTGGGCAATTCCAGTGTGATGCAATGTTCCGGGGATTCTTCCAGTAAGTTTAGCGAGCCTCCCACATGGGTGAGCAAGGACATGATCATGCGCTCCCTGATTGGATCAATGGGTGGGTTGGTGACTTGCGCAAAAAGCTGCTTAAAATAACTGGAGAGATGTTGAGCTTGTTTTGACAACACGGCCAATGGAATATCGCTGCCCATGGAACCTAGTGCCTCCTTGCCGGTAACGCACATCTGGGTAAGAATGGTGCGGATATCTTCACTGGTATACCCAAAGGACACCTGACGTTTTAAAAATGTGACCGGATCATATTTGTGAAAACTTCCCCCGGGTTCCGGTAAGTCCTGAAGACGCACTTTATTTTCACGCACCCATTTGCCATAGGGCTGTTGTTTGCAAATATTTTTTTTAAGTTCTTCATCGCTGATGATGCGCCCCTGTTCCAGATCCACCACAAACATTTTTCCGGGTTGCAGCCGACCTTTCGTAATGACCCTGGCCGGATCTATATCCAGTACTCCTACTTCCGATGCCATGATCACCCGGTCATCGTCTGTTATGACAAAACGAGAGGGGCGCAGACCGTTTCGATCCAGCGTGGCCCCTACGATTTTTCCGTCTGTGAACGTGATGGAAGCCGGCCCATCCCAAGGCTCCATCAGGTTCGCATGGTACTCATAAAAAGCTTTTTTCTCTTCACTCATGTGTTCGTTTCCATCCCAGGCTTCCGGGATCAGCATCATCATCACATGGGGAAGGGAACGACCTGCATGAACCAACAACTCAATGGCGTTGTCCAAATTGGAAGAGTCTGATTGTACCGGATTGCAAATCGGTAAGATCATATCCAACTCTTCGCGGGTAAAGTGGCGGGAGGTAAAGAATGATTCTTTTGATTTCAACCAGTTGATGTTTCCCCGAACCGTGTTGATTTCACCATTATGAGCAATAAACCGAAAGGGCTGAGCCAACCGCCAGGATGGAAAGGTATTGGTAGAGAAACGTGAATGGATAACGGCCAGGGCCGACACTACTTCGTCATTTTCCAAATCAGCAAAGTAAGGTCGCAATTGACCGGAGGTTACCATGCCTTTATAGGCGATGGTTTTGTAAGAAAGAGAAGAAAAATAAAACTGATGATCTACTCCTTTAACCGATTCAGAGATGATTCGCGTGCTGTATTTACGCAGTATAAAAAGTTTCCGTTCAAAATCATCCGGGGAGGCAATGGCATCTGGTCGTTTGATAAAGACTTGCTCCATCACCGGTTCGGCCAGCAAGGCGGAATCACCCAACTGATGATTGGAGGTAGGCAAGGGCCGGTATCCCAGTAAGGTCATCTTCATTTTTTTTATCTGCCGATTCAATACCGTGCGGCATTCTTCGCGCACCCGGGCATCGCGTGGGAAAAAAACAAGACCTACCCCATAGCTTCCAAACGAAGGAAGCTTAAATCCGAGCTTATGACATTCGCTGCTGAAAAATTCATGTGGCACTTGTATGAGAATTCCGGCACCATCACCGGTATTGGGTTCGCAACCACAGGCACCACGGTGTTCCATGCGCTCAAGCATCGTCAACGCATCGGCAATGATCTGATGCGATTTGCTGCCTTTGATATGTGCAATAAAACCAACTCCACATGAATCTTTTTCAAAAGATGGATGGTAGAGTCCCTGATGAGATTGATCGTTCACGCGACTACAAAAGAAAGTGAACGAGAAATTTAAAGAGCCGTGGTTGTAATTACTACTATTACTTCATTAATCTTACTGAAAAACCACTAACCAAAACTAACGATTGGTAGTGAAAACGATTGAAGTCTTATGTGCTCGTCCGAATTAATTAACAAACGGAGGAGATCTGATCCATTAGGTGGAAATAGAAAACGCTGATGGAATAGAAATTCGTTAGCTCTTGCCTAATGAACGGGCCATACTTGCCAGCACCGGGTGAATCACCTGATTGGTTAATTCACGATCGTACAATACCTTGCCGTGGGATGGTTTTAAAATGGCTTGAATGCGTTCCGTCAGATTATCGAAGTCTTCCACTAACAGGGTAAATCCTTCTCCTTTATAGCCAGCAAAAAATGGATGTTCCATTAAACGATATACATTTTTAAGAACCTGATCGGTTGATTTTTCACGCTCGATACCAAGCTGAAAAACCTTATCCTGAAACACATCATACCCCATAAAGACAAATGCCGGTCCCTCCTGTGTCCGGAGTTCCACCACAAAAAAGGCAATGTACTGAAAGGGGCGGGTAGATTTTGGTTTCAAGCTAGTGGTACTACTTACGACTATAATTCGGAGCTTCTCTGGTAATGGTAACATCATGTGGGTGACTTTCGGCTACACCCGCTACGGTGATCTTCACAAACCGGGCGCTCTTGAGCTTGGTTATGTTTCGTGCCCCACAATAGCCCATACCGGCCCGCAGTCCGCCCACCAACTGATACAAAACTTCGGCTACCGATCCTTTAAACGGCACGCGTCCGGAAATTCCTTCCGGCACCAGCTTCTTGATGTCATCTTCCACATCCTGAAAATAGCGATCCTTTGATCCGTCATCCATGGCTTCCAAAGAACCCATGCCGCGATAAGATTTAAACTTACGACCTTCGTAGATGATTACTTCTCCGGGGGCTTCTTCGGTACCGGCCAACAGCGATCCAATCATAATGCTATCGGCACCTGCTGCTACTGCCTTGACGATATCACCTGAAAAACGGATACCCCCGTCAGCAATCACTTTTACCTCGCTGCCCTTTAATGCCTGAGCGGCTTCATAAACAGCACTCAATTGAGGTAAGCCTACACCTGCCACCACACGGGTTGTACAAATACTTCCGGGCCCTACTCCTACTTTAACAGCATCGGCACCTGCTTTGGCCAGCGCTTTGGCGGCATCACCGGTAGCTATGTTTCCGACAATCAAATCCAGATCCGGATATTTTTTTTTCACGCGTTTGGCCGAGTCAATTACTCCTTTACTGTGACCATGGGCGGTATCAATGCTAATCACATCAACACCCGCTACTTTTAAGGCTTCAATCCGATCCAGAATATCCGGAGTAACTCCCACGGCTGCCCCTGCACGCAAACGCCCAAATTTATCCTGGCAAGCATTGGGCTTGTTTTTCTTTTTCTGAATGTCCCGGTAAGTTATCAAACCCGTGAGCTTTCCTTTTTTGTTAACGATGGGCAGCTTTTCAATTTTATATTGTTGCAGGATGACTTCTGCTTTTTCCAGTGTAATGCTTTCCGGGGCTGTCACCAGATTGTCTTTGGTCATGATGGCCTCCACGGCCACATCCAGATCTTTTTGAAAACGCAGGTCGCGGTTGGTGATAATCCCTAACAGTTTTCCGTTACCATCCACCACCGGAATACCCCCGATGCGATATTCACGCATGATCTGTTCGGCATCTCTGACCGTAGATCCGATACTCAGCGTTACCGGATCAAGGATCATTCCACTTTGTGAACGCTTCACTTTACGTACCTGTGCCGCCTGTTGCTCGATGGACATGTTTTTATGGATGAATCCCAGACCCCCTTCGAGGGCCATGCCGATGGCCAATTCGGCTTCCGTCACCGTATCCATGGCAGCGGAGATCAATGGAATATTCAGTTGGATATTTTTGGTCAGATGCGTGGAGGTGTTGGTTTCACGGGGAAGCACTTCACTGTACGCAGGAACCAGAAGCACATCATCGTAGGTGAGGGCTTCAAAAAGAAACTTGGAAGAATTGAGGGGCATGGCAAATAAGGAGTTAGGAACCGTTATTTGCCGGGCAAAAGTATAGCTTATTTATGAAAGCGCGAAATAGAATTGAGGAATGCAACCGATTCTGCTATATTTGAATGCGTTTTTTGATCTCTATGAAGAAATTATTTTTTGCATCCTTTGTGATGTGTTTCTGTCTGGCCGCTGTAGCTCAAACCCAAACGGGAAAGGCCTCCTTTTATGCCGACAAATTTGAAGGAAGCCCAACTGCTTCCGGTGAAAAATACCGGCATAGCAAACTTACCGCGGCTCATAAAACGCTACCCTTTGGCACCCGAGTGCGGGTGACGAATCTGAGTAATAATCAAACCGTGGATGTGGTGATCAATGACCGTGGACCATATGTAGACGGTCGCGTCATTGATTTGTCAAAATCAGCCGCTGAAAAACTGGGGTTTATCAATCAGGGTTTAACCGATGTTAAGATTGATGTGCTGGATGCTGGAGACGGCACCGCCAAGAGCGACATCAAACCTATTGATAATGTCGTAGTAGACGAAAAAGAGTTCTATGATTTTGAGGTGGCTCGCCTAAATCCAAAAGGTTTTGGCGTACAGATTGGAACCTATCAGGAACTGGTTAATCTCATGCGATTGTCTGATAATCTAAAGACTTCTTACAAAAAGAAAGTGATTGTTCAGGTAAAGGTGGTAAATGGTATCAAATATTACAGCTTGATTCTGGGGCCTTTTCCTTCCCGTGCCAAGGCAGATATTTTTCTGTCAGAAATCAACAAAAAATTTCCGGGGTCCTTTGTCGCTGCCCTCTGATCAGGCTCCGAATAGTTTCCCTACTTTTTCCAAATCAACATTCCCTCCGGTCAGGATGATGGCCACTCGTTTTCCTTTAAACATGTCAGGTCTCTTTAAAACGGCTGCCAACGGAACCGCACAACTGGGTTCGATGATGATCTTCAAACGTTCCCAAATCAGACGCATAGCCGAAATGATTTCACTTTCAGAAACGGTGATCACATCAGCCACGTACTCGCGGATAATGGGAAAGGTTTTTTCACCCAGGGATGTCAGCAATCCATCCGCTATGCTGGTGGGAGGCAGAGCTGCCTCTATCTTCCCACTCTTCATCGAACGAAAGGTGTCATCTGCCAACTCCGGCTCGGCTGCAATAACCATCGTGGCAGGCGAGAAATAGCGGGTGGCCAGTGCTGTACCGCTGAGCAGTCCACCCCCACCTACGGGTGCTACCATTACATTTATGTTCTCAATGTCTTCATATACCTCTCTGGCCGCGGTTGCCTGACCGGCAATAACATCGTAGTTATTAAACGGATGAATTTCATAGGCTCCGGTCTTGGCGACCACATCCGCCAGGGTTGATTCACGCGCGGCCAGCGTTGGTTCACATTCAAATATGTGAGCGCCATATCCACGCACACCTTTCTTTTTGATTTCGGGAGCGGTTCTCGGCATGACCACATAAGCGGGAATGTTTACCATCTTTGCTGCGCGGGCAATGGCCTGAGCATGATTGCCGGAAGAATGGGTAGCTACTCCTTTTTGTTGTTCTTTGGCAGTTAATGACAACACGGCATTCATGGCTCCGCGGGCCTTAAAAGCCCCTACTTTTTGAAAATTTTCACATTTAAAAAAAAGTTGGCAGCCGGCTATTTCGTTTAGCCCTTCGCTGGTAAGAATAGGCGTTCGATGGATAAAATCTTTGATACGATCATGTGCGTGGGCAATGTCTTGTGAGGTGGGGGGTTGTGTCAGGGGCATTTTCTAAAGTTTATTTTTCTGGCAGGGCGAGTCGCAGATTCGTATTTTCGCAGCCTGTTTCCTTTTTGAGTTTCGATTATGAGAGATTTTTTTGAAAAGTGGTACCAATATAATGCCTGGGCCAATCGAAAAGTAATTGAATGTTTGGAACGGCAGTTGGTGACGGATGAAAAGATCCTTTCGTTACTTAGTCACATCATCAGTGCGCAGTTTATCTGGTTGGGCCGATTTAAAAATCAACCCATCGATCAATATCCGTTATGGAAGTCCTATCCGCTGACCGAACTCAAGGAGATGGCAAAAACAGCCGCCACGCAGTGGAATACATTTGTCCTGGAGGGTGATATTGATCGGGTTCTCAAGTATAACAATTATACAGGCCAGTATTTTGAAAATCAGGTCGAGCAGATCATGATCCATTTGGTTAATCATGGAACCTATCACCGGGGTCAGATTGCCTTGCTGCTTCGGCAAAAGGGATGGGAGCCAGTAAATACAGACTACATTACGTACGATAGAGTCGTGAGTGGCCAGCTCAGCGATTCCTACTAGCTGAATCTATCCGACCAGTGTCAGGACAGCAAAAAAGTGAAGGATGCTTCCTCCCAGAACAAACACATGCCACACGCTGTGATTGTATTTTACATGCTTACGAATGAAAAAAATGGTGCCCAGGGTGTAGGATAGACCACCGGCCATTAAGAGAATAAAGCCACTGAGCGGGATAGATTGATACAACGGTTTGATGGCCATGAGAATCATCCATCCCATGGCTACATACAAGAGGGTAGATAATCGAACCCGGTTGCCGACAGAAATAGCTTTCACAACGGTGCCGGCAATCGCGCACCCCCAGACTATTCCAAAAACAGACCATCCAATCCATCCGCGTAAGGCTGTCAAACAAAAAGGAGTATAGGTGCCGGCAATTAAGAGGTAAATGGAGATGTGATCAATTTTATGAAAAATACCCTTGGCTACCGGATGGGTCAGACTATGGTAAAGAGTGGATGCGAAATATAAAAGTACCAGTGTGCCGCCAAAGATGGAAAAACTAACCACATGCCACACCGTGCCATGCCAGGCCGCATAAACAACCAGGATAACCAAAGCGGCTATTGCGAGTAACGCCCCCAGACCGTGGGTGATGGCATTGGCTATTTCTTCCCTGGATGATTCCTTTTTTTCCACCTCAGACAGCAGTTGGTTGTATTTCTTTCTTCTCGCGGAAAAAGATTAAAAAATAAACAAGGACAGCCACTGCGATATAAGTGGGCATCAACCAGATGGGAGTCCAATCGTGTACACCTTCCACGAGGTGTTGATCGGCAGTGACTCCACTAAACCAGGTGCCGATAAACATCCCCAGGCCATACGTGGCAAATGTGAATAGTCCCTGGGCTGCATTTTTTACTTTTTCACCGGCCTTCTTTTCGGTGTACATGTATCCGGTCACAAAAAAGAAATCATAACAGATCCCATGAAGAATGATGCCGGCATATAACATCCACAACTGATCCGAGGCATCTCCAAAGGCAAAAAACACATATCGTAAAATCCAGGCACCAATGCCCAGCAATAGCATGTTTTTCACACCGATGCGATGAAACATGAATGGTATCGCCAGAATAAATAATGCTTCCGACACCTGACCAAGCGTCATTTTGCCGGCTACATTTTTAAGATTCAATTCGTTTAAAAAAATATTGGCAAAGCCATAGTAGAATGAAAGAGGAATGCACACCAGGATAGCCGCGATAAAAAAAATCAGATAGGCTTTATCTTTTAGCATCACCAGGGCTTCTGTACCAAAAGCCCGTGAACTGGTTTTTCCTTTGGGTGGAGTGTTGGGTAAGATAAAACTAAAAATCCCCAGCATGGCCGAAGCTCCCGCAGCCATGAGAAAGGTGGAGGGCGATTTTTCGATGGCCAGCCAACTGATGAGAATACCCGCTACAATCCAACCCAAGGTGCCAAACACCCGAATCCACGGAAACTGTTTGCCCGGATCGGTCATCTGTGAAAAAGCAACGCTGTTGCTTAACGCGATGGTGGGCATATACAAAAGCGAATACGCTACGATGATTCCATAAAACAGGCTATGGGATTCCACTTGCGTAGCCAAAAAAAGAAGTGCCGCGCCACACAGATGCAAGGTTCCCATGATCCGCTGGGCTGCAAAAAAACGATCGGCTACCAACCCCACAAAAAAAGGAGAGATCATGGTAGCGATGGCGAGTGCACCATAGGCCGCACCAATCTGTACTCCGCTGGCCTGTAAATATTCCGTCATATAAGCCCCCATCGTTACATACCACGCTCCCCAGATAAAGTATTGGAGAAGCATCATGAGCGAGAGTCGGGTAAATACAGAAGGGGTCATAGGGGTTGGTTAACGATGATTTCAGACTACTTGTTAGACAACTTCAGAATTCTAAGTGCTCCGGTACCAACAATAAAAAATACGATGGTTCCAATGACCAGGTCCGGATACTTTGACTGTGTAAGATAGACTAGTCCTCCGGCTAGTATTACACCCACATTGACAATAACGTCATTGGAAGTAAAAATCATACTGGCTTTCATATGTGCCTCTTGACTCTTACTTTTTTGAAGTAAATACAGACAAAGCGCATTGCCGATCAGGGCAAGAAACGATATCATGATCATGGCTTGAAAATCGGGTACGGGCTCAAGCCCCGTAAAACGCCTGATCACTTCAATAAAACCCAAAAGCGCAAGTGTTACTTGCAAATACCCGGCTGCTGTCGCGATTTTTCTTTTTTGGATCAAGCTGCCTCCGACAGCAACGAGGGCAAGTCCATAAACCAGACTGTCAGCCAGCATATCCAGACTGTCAGCTAAAAGCCCCATCGAATGACTGAAAATCCCCATGAAAAGTTCTACCACAAAAAAGAAAAAATTAATCGCCAGGACTTGTCCAAGCAGTTTTCTTTCCTGACGTGTATTTTCAGGTGGTGATATCTGATTTTCGCTCGCTTCACTATTCAGGAGAGAAGTGTCTAATTGTAAACTATTCAATCGTTGAAATATCTGCTCATGATGGCCTGTGTGAAAAACGGTCAGTTGTCGGTTCCCTATATCGAAATCCAAAGCCTGGATATCCGGAAGGTCATCCAATTTCATCCGGATGATTTGCTCCTCCGATGGACAGTCCATTTTGGATATTTTAAAAGTAGTTTTCAGCATACTTCCGGAATAACAGGATTAACCACATCCCAGATTTTTTTTCAAATCGCGGGATGGAATACCCCCGAAGTCGAATGATTTGGTTTCTGAAAGAAAACGTTCCTTCTCTTCCGTCTCTTTGATCACATGGCCGGTTTTTTTTGAAAGGTTCTCTTTTTTTGCCTTCTTTTTCATTTTTTAAAAATACGTATTTTCCTATCGTGGAAAATTGTTGATTCAATCCCTGAATCAGGCCTTTACTTTTCGTCTTGCACCGCATGTCCTTGCCACCTATCTTCGCCCAGTTTTAAATTAGTCTAAATTATTTAGTGAAAAACCTTTCGCAAATGGCCCCGGGAGAAAGTGGCATCATTGCCGGCTTTACGGATGAGGAATTATCTTTTAAGCTATTGGAAATGGGTTTTTTGCCAGGAACGGCCATTCGCTTTAATTTTTCAGCTCCTTTCGGTGATCCTATTTGTGTGACCGTTTCAGGATATGACTTATCACTTCGCGTGGACGAGGCTGCCACCATTTCAATTTTGAATTGATGGCCACTTCCAATCTTCTGAACATCGCTTTAGCCGGAAAACCAAACTCAGGTAAATCTTCCCTGTTTAATAAACTAACCGGGCTGAATCAGAAAATCGGAAATTTTCCAGGAGTGACGGTTGACAAACGCATGGGCATCTGTCACCTGGATGAACGAACGGACGCTGAAATAATTGATTTACCAGGGATTTATAGCCTGTATCCCCGCACACCGGATGAAAAAATTGTCACCGAGATTTTAATTGATCAGCGAGACAAAAGCCATCCCGACCTCGTGGTAGTGGTGCTGGATGCCACCAACCTAAAAAACGGATTGTTGTTGCTGACCCAACTTATCGATTTAGAGCTACCCATGGTGGTGGCCTTAAACATGATGGATCAGGCAGCGAAAGCCGGTGTGAGCATTGATGTAAAAAAACTAAGTCAGGAACTGGGTTTACCAGTCATTATGCTAAATGCCCGGGAGGGAATCGGACTGGAGAAGTTAAAAGCAGAATTAACCCAACCGGTGCTGGCCTCCCATCGGAAAATTTTTGTTCCTGACAGTGTTATCCTTCCTGTGTTAACGCGTATCAAAAATCGATTCCAGACCACTTCAGATTATGGAGCGTTTCAATTTCTGCAACAACCCCAGAATCTTACTTCGCTAACAGCCGATGACCGTACTTTCTTAAAAGAGATTAGTCAAGAGATTCATTTTTTTCCAGCTAAATATCAGGGTGCGGAGACTGTACTCAGGTATCAGTTTATCCAGAATTTATTAGATCAGGTAATTCTCAAAGCCCCCAATCCTGAATGGCGGAAAGACACCCACCGGATTGACCGTATCTTAACTCATAAAATCTGGGGATATCTGATCTTTCTGGTTATTCTGTTTACCATTTTTCAGGCTATTTTCTCCTGGGCACAGGTGCCGATGGATTTTATTGACTTAACCTTTGCTCAACTGAGTATATGGTTGGACCAGGCGATGCCAGAAGGCCCCTTGTTTGATTTGATTTCACAAGGAATCATTCCGGGTATTGGTGGTATCGTCATCTTTATTCCCCAAATCGCAATTCTGTTTGCATTCATTGCCATCCTGGAGGAAACCGGATACATGGCTCGTGTTGTCTTTCTTATGGATCGGGGTATGCGTAAGTTCGGATTAAATGGTAAAAGTGTTGTGCCGCTCATGTCTGGGTGGGCATGTGCCATTCCAGCCATCATGGCCACGCGAACCATCGACAACTGGAAAGAGCGGTTGATTACCATTTTTGTAACCCCTTTCATGAGTTGCTCCGCCCGATTACCGGTATTTACCATTCTGGTGGCCATGATCATTCCTGAAGATAAATTTTTGGGACTCATCAGCTATCAGGGGATAGCGTTGATGGGGTTATACCTGTTAGGCTTTTTAGCCGCCATTTTTTCAGCACTGGCCATGAAATTCCTGATTCGCGCCAAAGAAAGAAGCTATTTACTCATGGAACTCCCAACGTATCGGATGCCTCAATGGAGAAATGTCGGCTACACCATCTTGGAAAAGACAAAAGCATTTGTGCTGGAAGCCGGCAAAGTGATCCTGGCCATCTCTGTTCTTTTGTGGGTGTTGGCAAGTTATGGCCCGGGCGATGTGATGGAACATGCCGAAACTACTGTTCGTGCGCAAGCGCAAATGCAACAGGTGTCAGAAGATGAATTAGAGGCGCACATCGCTTCCTATAAACTGGAGCATTCCTATGCCGGCATCATTGGCAAGTCCATTGAACCTCTGATCAAACCGCTGGGATATGATTGGAAAATTGGCATCGCTCTGATTACTTCTTTTGCTGCCCGCGAGGTGTTTGTAGGAACCATCGCAACGATCTATAGTTTAGGAAGTACCGAAGATGCCCAAACGATTAAGAGTCGCCTGGCCAAAGAAGTAAATCCGGATACCGGAGGCCCACGGTTTACACCAGCCGTAGGATTTTCGTTACTTCTGTTTTATACATTTGCCATGCAGTGCATGAGCACACTGGCCGTGGTAAAGCGTGAAACCAAGGGATGGAAATGGCCGCTGATACAACTGAGTTACATGACTTTACTTGCCTATCTATCGGCACTCATCACCTACCAGCTTCTGAAGTAACGGAATCCCGTATTTAGAATCTATAATTATTCATTTTTAATTAATGACCGAAATTCTATCTTTCGAACTTACATACCTGCCATGAACCTGAAAAGAAACTTCCACCTGGGTCTGCTCTATCTTATTCATTTATTAATTGGAGTGGACGGAAGTATCGATGAGCGTGAACAATCTCATCTGAACACGGTCAGACAAAAAGAGAATATTCCGGATCAGGAGTTCCTCGAGTTTGAGCGTGAAATCCGAAACAAGCGGGAAAAGGAAGTCTATCAGTTGGGACTGGATCACATTAACCAATGCCAGGATGAGGATAAACTCAAAGCTTTTGTTTATCTCTATAAAATGACAGAGGTGGATGGTCATGTTCACGTGAAAGAGGTACGTCTTCTGTTGTACTCTACCAAAATGGCTGGAGTGGAATTCGAGGACGTAGTGGCACGCGCCAAATCCGTATAATTCCAAAACATGAAGCGGCTGTGGTATCTGTCCGTTTTGATATTACCTATCGGGTGGCTACTGGGGTGTCAGGCTCCCACGAACCGATTTTCTGATCCTCACCTGCTTCGGATAGCTCTTCTGCAAGACAGTCGTAAATCGGATAGTCTGTTACTTTATTTAAATCATCCGGATTCCATCTATCGGGCAGCAGCAGCACTGGCCTTTGGCTCCGTTCAGGATTCGATGGTTGCCTACCAGTTAGGTGACAGACTTTTAGAAGATGAAAGCATTTCCGTCAGAATAAATACGGCTTTTGCTCTTGGTCAAACCGGTTCCTTTCAGGCGGTTAATTCATTATTGCCGGCTCTAAAAGATCCGGAATCTAAAGTCATCCGTGAAGTTTTGGAAGCCTTGGGCAAAACAATCACGGCTGCCGATTTGCCGCAGCTCAGCAGGTTTCAACCAAAGGACAGCCTCCAGCAGGAAGGTCTGGCCTGGGCACTCTATCGATTGGCACTCCGAAATCTGGCAGACAGTACCCATATCACAAAAGCATCTGAATATTTGAATCCCCGCTATTCTTTTCAAACGCGACTGGCTGCCGCGCATTTTTTTGCTCGTTCTCCTTCATCTGCCCCTAAACATCATGATGTTCAAACCTCCATTGTATACTCTATTGGCTACGAAGAGACTGCTGAAATACGCATGGCCATTGTTCAAGGGTTAAAGCATGTGTCCGCAGAAAAGGCTCTGCCACTCATCCGTGATATCCTGATTCGCGAGGAAGATGAGCGCGTAAAGATATCAGCCATTCGTGCCTGTCTGGCGTTTGAATTCTCTCAAACACTGGACGCGTTGCGCATGGCCTTACAGGATACTCATCGTGCAGTCCGGATAGCGGCCTCTGAAGTTATTCGAAGTCAGATGCAAAAGAATGAGCAAATAACTCTTTCGCATGAGGTGACAGAAGCCACCGACTGGAGAGTCAAATCAAATCTGATGGCCGCCATGGTCCAGGCACACCAGGAATACACTTTTGCTGCCCTCCTTCAGGAATACGATCAGGCAGACATCTATGGAAGGTCACACCTCCTATCTGCCATCGGGGAGTTAAAAAATAATCGCGAAGCATTTGATTTTTTGTCTCATATCCTCACAAATAATTCTGAGCCTCCGGTAATACGCACCGCTACGGCCGAAGCGCTCATAAAAATGCAGAAGCTATCGGATCAGATAAATCCGGAAGAGTTTTTACAGGTTTGTCGGGCGGCCATGGTTCAAGGAGACGTTGCTGTGATTGGTATTCTGGCCAGCGCCCTATCCGATCCGGCACGTGGTTTTCAAAAGACCATCTCCGATGTTTCCTTTCTGGAAGAGGCAAAAAAATCATTCAAACTTCCGCGTGATATTGAGTCATTGCAACCCGTTATCGAAGCGCTTGCCTACTTAAAGGGAGAGGACAAGCCCAGGCGTGTGGTGAACTCGTTTAATCATCCGATCGATCAGAAACTCGTGCGTTCCATTCCGGTTCACCAGTGGGTAGTCGTGGAAACAACGAAGGGTAAAATCATTCTTCAGTTGCTGGTGGAGGAAGCGCCTGGCTCGGTAGCTAATTTTGTAGCATTGCTTCGGCAACAGTATTTTGATGGAAAAGTATTTCACAGAGTAGTACCAAACTTTGTGGTTCAGACCGGCTGTTCCCGCGGAGATGGTTATGGCAGCGAGGATTATTCCCTTCGGTCAGAGTTTTCATTAACGCGTTACCGCGAAGGGGCCGTGGGCATGGCTTCGGCAGGGAAAGATACGGAAGGCACGCAGTGGTTTATTTCCCATTCGCCAACCCCACATCTGGATGGACGCTATACCATTTTTGCGCAGGTAGTCGAAGGAATGGAAGTAGTACGAACGATTGGAGTTGGAGACCAAATTTTATCCGTGCGTGAGAATCCCTGATTTTAGATATTCATACTCGTTCGTCAATACGTATTCACCTTCGTAATTTGCAGCCGTGTCATCATTTAGCAATCAAACTAAAATAGGAATAGTAGGCGGGGGTCAACTGGGTCGTATGCTTGTTCAGGCGGGCAGCGATTGGGATTTGCGTTTCGCTTCTCTGGATCCAGACCCTCAGGCGCCATGTTTTCAAATGACTGAGTTTACGAATGGCTCTCTGACTCACTATGACACGGTTTTGAAGTTCGGGCAAAGGTGCGATGTAATCACCATCGAGATTGAAAATATCAACACCCAGGCACTGGCTGAATTGCAACGACAAGGTAAACGGGTATATCCACAACCTGAAATCATTGAACTGATCCAGGATAAGCGAACACAAAAACAATTTTACAAAGCGAGCGGTATTCCTACAGCTGACTTTATCTTGGTGAACGACCGGGACGATGTGATCCGTCAGAAAAATTTTTTGCCGGCCGTCAACAAACTTGGGAGAGAAGGTTATGACGGTCGTGGGGTTCAAATCCTTCGCACCGAAAAGGATTTAGAAAAAGCATTTGATGCCCCTGGTTTGCTTGAAAAGCTAATTGATTTTGAGAAAGAAATTGCCGTCATCGCTGCCCGCAATGAACAGGGAGAGGTTGCCCTGTATCCACCCGTAGAAATGGTTTTTCATCCCGAGGCGAATCTGGTTGAGTATCTTTTTTCTCCGGCACAGATTTCCAGTACCGTTCAGCAGGAGGCTCAACGAATTGCACGATTGGTTATTGAAAAATTAAACATGGTTGGTATTCTGGCCGTGGAAATGTTTGTAACCCGAGAGGGCACCGTACTGGTCAATGAAATCGCTCCACGCCCTCATAATAGCGGTCACCAGACCATTGAGGCGAATACAACTTCACAATACGAACAACATTTACGCGCCATTCTAGGTCTTCCGTTGGGGGATACATCCATCGTTATCCCCAGTGCTATGGTTAATCTATTGGGAGAAGCCGGATTTGAGGGAGAAGCTGTTTACGAAGGATGGCAATCCGTGATGGCCCTTTCAGGCGTACATATTCACCTTTATGGCAAGAAAAAGACAAAACCTTTCCGGAAGATGGGGCATGTGACCATCACCGATGCCGATGTGGAAAGTTTAAAAAAGAAAGCCAAATTTGTAAAAACCCATTTGCGGGTGAAAGCATGAATAAACCAATCATAGGCATTATTATGGGGAGCCCATCCGATCTGTCGGTGATGAGCGAAGCAGCTTTGGTTTTGGAAGAATTAAAAATTCCGTTTGAGTTGACGATTGTGTCAGCCCACCGCACTCCGCAGCGCATGGCCACCTATGCCACCACCGCCCGTAAAAGGGGGTTGAAAGTGATCATCGCAGGGGCGGGCGGAGCTGCTCATTTGCCCGGCATGGTTGCTTCGTTTACGTCACTTCCGGTTATCGGGGTGCCGGTTAAGTCTTCCAATTCAATAGATGGGTGGGATTCTGTCTTGTCCATTCTTCAAATGCCTGCAGGGGTGCCGGTGGCTACCGTGGCATTAAACGGTGCACGCAATGCAGGTATTCTGGCGGCTCAGATCGTAGGGAGTTCCAATAGCCTGATTGGCCGAAAACTGGATACCTTTAAAAAGTCATTGGAGAAAAAAGTATTGACCGCTGTCAGGCAAATAGAAAAGAGCGGCTGGAAAACGATTCATTAAAACCGATCGAGTTATGAATCCCGATCAAAAAGGCTGGTTAAAAGAGTATCTGGAGTTTCGGCAGGAACTTCTGAAAGATCTGACAAATGAAAGCCGAGCGGCTTCTCATCCGGAACATTCGCTTTATCGGGTGTTACAACCCACGGGATTAATGTACGGCCAGTCGGCCGGGGCCATGGATCATCCAAACTCTCAGGATTGGGATGAAAAGGATCGCATGAAGATTTTATTGGCCGAAAGCCTGATCAGCAGTTCACTCCTGTTTTATGACAAGCCCATCAAAACCCCGGATGAGCTTTCGCAGGTCATCGTAAAAACGATGGAGAACATTGCCAACTTTTATAACAAGATTTTTCCGGAACTGGCCACCCCGTCCAAAACTCTTTTTGGCCGAAAGAAAAGTTCGCTGGAACTGGCGGAAAAAATTCTGGATAAACGGATTGAACATACAGCCGAATTCAGCAAAAACTTCTGGACGCAGTTTTTTCATAACAGTTTACTCTTTCTCGACATCTTCATCTTTGGGCAATGGATTCACACGAATGCCGATCGGATTGTGTCAGACTTCTTTAGATATGAACGGGAGGAACTGCGATTCTCGGTCGTTAAAATTATTGCAGCCGCAGCTCATGCCAATCAAACCATCGAATTTGAGGAGCGTAAACTATTGGACTATTTTCTTCAGACAGCCGGACTATCCTCTGAAAAGAAAAAGGAAGCGCTAAAGATATTTGAAACCGGAATAGCATTAGAAAATATTAACCTGCCCACCAATAATTCCTGGATTTTAAAAAAATACTTTTTGGAGATGGCCATCCTGACCATTTGGGCAGATAAGCGGGTGGACGAAAACGAAACTGTTTTTTTGAAAGAGTTGACTGACTACTTGGGTTTTAGTGCAGATGATCTGGATAATAGCCTGATGGCCATCGAAGGATTTGTGTTGGAGCATTGGGAGCAGCTCAATCATCTCCAAAACAAAAAAGATTACCAGGAAGTCAGCGATCAATTCATTAAGCGAATGGCCCGGATTGCTGATCATAATAAAAACAGGCTGATTCAGGAAGCCCAGGGAAGCCATGCACTGAAACGGTTGATGGAAAAAGCAAAAGTGCATGAGTTGGATGAAGACGAAAAGAAGGAAATGCAAGAGCAATTGATTCAAATGCTCAAGACCATCCCTACGTTTGTCATCATTTCGCTGCCCCAGCGTTTTCTCACGCTTCCGATGCTGATGAAGATCCTTCCTAAAAATTTCTTTGGTGAAGTTTAGGACTAAAAAAATATGTCCATAAAAAAAGTCCAGCATTTTGCCGGACTTTTTTTATTCTCACCCAAGGTAAGAAAACTCAAAGTTCTTTTGATTCCTCTTTTTCCTTTTGAGGGATAATGATAGAGAAAACGATTGACAGCGTAAGGGTGGCAATAATAATAGAGAAGGATACCGTGGGCGGAATGTGTACCAGATAGTCTGGCAGGTATCCATCTCCCATTTCCAATAACATTTTTGCCCCGATAAAAAAGAGAATAACCGAAAGCCCTTTTTGTAAAAGATAGAATTTATCAATAATGCCGGAGAGCAGAAAGAACATGGCCCGAAGCCCCATGACGGCAAAAATATTGGACGTATAAATGATAAACTCCCAATCTGTAATGGCAAACGCAGCCGGAATGGAGTCCACCGCAAAAATTAAATCCGTTGTTTCAATCAGGACGATCACCAGAAACAACGAGGTAAACATGATTTTTCCATTCTCCCGTACCACGAACTGATCGCCCATATCGGTTTTGGTAATGGGTAGATATTTTCGGCAGAAGCGAAGGATCGGGTTTTTCTCCGGATCAATTTTCTCATCACTTTCTTCAAAATAGATTTTAATGCCTGAGTAGATTAAAAACACTCCAAAGACGTACAGCAACCAATGGAAGTGATGAATCATATAGGCACCTACAAAAATGAAAATACCTCTGAAAAACACGGCTCCGATAATTCCCCAGAAAAGAACCTTGTGAAAATACTCCTCCTTCACCTGAAAATATTTCAGAATGAGAAGGATCACAAAGATGTTATCGACCGACAACGCATATTCGGTGAGGTATGCCGTGAAATAATAGATCATCGCATCCTGACCGCTGATGGTTTCAATGATGCCATCACGTTCACGGGAATAGGGGCCATCGTAGTAAACGAAAACCCCGTAAAGAGTGCTGATCAACACCCAGAAAACGGACTGGTAAAGAGCCGACTTGGTGGTGATTTTATGGGCTTTCTTATTAAAGAACCCAAGGTCTATGATCATGAAGATCAAAATCACCAAACCGAAAACGAGGTAAAGAATCTCCTGACGGGTTACCTCATGATTGAAAATATTCAATAAAAGCATGTACAGTTTTCGCGGTGATTTAGGGTCAAAAAAGAGGTGATTATCGTCTCAATTGACTGGTAATCACCTCAAATCAATAACAAATCTACAAATATATTTTTATCCTAAAAGGCATACTCAGGGTTTATCCCTGATACCCTCAAAAAGGAACCCCTAAATCGTGATTTATTGGCATTTTTCGCAGGTTCCCTGCACTAATAAGTTTATTTCCTTTGCCTGATAGCCCTTGGGAAGTTTAAGCCTGGGTACATCCACTTCATCCAAACAACTCGTTTGGCCGCATTCTGTGCACTTAAAATGAACATGATCATGTTTATGTTTATGGTCATGACACCGGTCGCTGCAAAGGGCATATTTTAAGCTACCTCCGTCATCCAGCACCTTATGGATCATTCCCTTATCCAGAAAAGTCTTCAGGGTGCGGTACACCGTTACCCGATCATAAACAGAGGCGATCTCTTTCTCAATATCAGAATAGGACAAAGCATGCGGATATTTGGTGAATAACCTCAAGATATCTTCCCGGCTTTGGGTAGTACGTAATTTGTTCTCTCGTAAAAGGGATACAGCACTCATAAATGCTCCAATTGCATGGCCAGCAAGTTACGATAAATACCGTTTTCAAGTGCATTCAGCTCCTGATGCGACCCTGCCTCGGCAATCTGGCCCTCTTTGATCACCAGTATGCGGTCTACTTCTCGTATCGTGCTCAGGCGGTGAGCGATCACCAAAGTAGTACGGTTTTTCATCAGGTTTTCAAGTGCTTCCTGCACCAGCCGTTCGGACCTGGCGTCCAGCGAACTGGTGGCTTCGTCCAGAATTAAAATGGACGGGTTTTTCAAAATGGCCCGCGCAATGGCTACCCGCTGCCGCTGCCCTCCTGAAAGCTTCACTCCCCTATCGCCTACACGCGTATCCAGCTTTTCCGGAAAACTCTCAATGAACTCCCACGCATTGGCCTGGCGGGCGGCCTCCACGATTTCTGTCTCGGTAGCATGGGGTTTTCCATAGGCAATATTCTCCCGGATGCTTCCGCCAAACAGAAGTACCTCTTGCGGGACAATGCCAATGTGCTGGCGATAGTCTGTCAGGGGGTAATGCCGAATATCCTTTCCGTCCACGGAAATGTAGCCTTGATTAGTTGTATAGAACCTCATCAGCAGACTGATGATAGTCGATTTCCCTGACCCGCTCGGTCCCACCAAGGCTATCTTTTTTCCGGGAAATACCTCGAGATTGATTGACTTGAGTACCTCCACATCTTCTCTGGTAGGGTAGTAAAAAGAAACCTGATGAAATTGAATATGTCCTTGAAGTCTGATGGGGGTCTGCGATAAAGATTCTTTTTCATCCGGCTCATCTAAGATGTCCAGTGTGCGTTCGGAGGCACCGATGGATCGCTGCAACTGACTATAAATATCACTTAACCCGGCTACCGAACCGCCAATGAATCCGGTGTATAAGACAAATGAAAACAATTCGCCTACCTCTAACTGCTGACTTTGCACCAACGAAGCACCATACCACCCCACCGCTACGATGCCTCCAAACAAGGCCAGAATTGAAAAAGACACAAACAAAGCGCGATACCGGGCTGTTTTGAGAGCCGTGGTGACCATTTCACTTAGCGATTTACGATACCGGATTACTTCAAAAACTTCATTTGTAAACGACTTAACCACCGCGATGGATTGTAGCGTTTCTTCGACAATTACATTGGCGCTGGCCAGTTGATCCTGCGTTTTTCGGGACATGCCCCTGATAAACTTACCAAAAATCAGCGCAGCAATAATCAATACAGGGAAGGTCAATAACATAAACAGCGTCAGCTGCGGAGTAATGATCAAAATCACGGCCGTGCCGATGGTTAACACCAGCACTTGTCGGAGTAACTCGGCCAGGGTGATGGTAAATGTGTCTTGCAGGGTACCAACATCTGAAGTGATGCGGCTCATCAACTCGCCAATCCTGCGTTTGTCATAAAAAGATTGGGGTAGCCATATGAGTTTTTCATACAAAGCATGACGCAAATCCGCCAGTGTTTTTTCGCTCACCACCGAAAAGGTAGTGACACGGGTAAAGGAAAAAACGCTTTGCATCAATAATATACCTATCAATACCAGCGCAATCTGATTGATGGAGGTTAGAAAAAAATCTGATTTCCCTTGAGCAACATCCAGCAATTTACCGGCAAAGTAAGGAAAGGATAGCAACGTGCCGCTGGAGAGTGCCAATGAGATCAATCCCATCACAAAAGTCCCCCGGTAAGGCTTGACAAATTTATAGATCCCCAATAGCCTTTTCAGTCCGTCCCGGGTGATTTTCTTTTTATCAGATTCCTCCGGTTGTGCAAATCTGCCTCCTCTTTTTGTCATAGCTGGTGATATAGACGAATAATAACGTGTGTTATTGTTTTAGAAAAGCACGCGCCCTTTTACTTCAAACTGAACAGAGTCAGCCAAAATCATTTTTTGTGTGCCTTGTACAGAGTAGTGGCTGATGAGGCTTTTTCCTTCATGATTTTCAAAGAACAGCTCCATGGTGCGGTGGGTAAAATAAAAGGAATTGTCTTCACTAAAGACCGCTTTAATTTTTTTCAAAGGCCCGGAGGGTGTCAGGTAAAAGAACTGAAGAGATTTAACCGAAATGGGGATGTCCGAGGGCTTCGCCTGGTAGGATTTAACAATCAGATTGCTGTGATCATCCGGGCCAGTGGTGACCACGTAGGCATTCGTAAACGCAGGCTTTTGAAAAACATCCAGTTGGGTAAAAACATCCAACTCTTTTTTCCACCGGAGACTATCCATTTTTAAAACGGAACTATCATACATTTGGTCAACCCGTGCCCGTTTTTCTACCTGTACGTGCAAAGATTGTAAATGCTTAATCTGGTTGACAATCAAACTATCAAAATAGAGTCCAGACGACTCCTTCTGGCGCTCGCAAGAGGTCAACAGTAGGCCAGCGAAAACAAAAAACAGGACGCTACGCATGAAGTAAAACCGTGCCGGTCATTTCAGGGGGAATAGCAATCCCCATTAAGGTAAGAATGGTGGGGGCCAAATCGCCCAATTTTCCATTTTTCAAAGATCCCTTGAATTGATCGTCCACCAAAATACAAGGAACGAGATTTGTGCTATGTGCCGTATTGGGGGTTCCATCCTCATTGATCATGACATCGGCATTGCCATGATCAGCGATGATCATGACGCTATACCCGTTTTTGCGGGCGATTTCTGTGACAGCTTCATTACAGGCATCCACCGTTTCACACGCTTTTACTGCAGCCTCAAATACACCCGTATGACCTACCATATCCGGATTGGCAAAATTGAGACAGATAAAGTCAGCCGATTTTTTTTCCAACTCCGGGATAATCTTATCCCGGATATCAGCGGCACTCATTTCCGGCTGCAAATCGTAGGTGGCTACTTTGGGCGAAGGGCACAAAATGCGGGATTCCCCCGTAAATGCTTCTTCCCGTCCTCCCGAGAAGAAAAAGGTCACATGCGGATATTTTTCAGTTTCAGCAATGCGTATCTGTTTTCGACCGGCCTTGGACACCACTTCACCCAGTGTGTTTACCAGATTATCTTTATCAAAAATAACCCGGACCCCTTGAAAAGAATCATCGTAGTTGGTCAGCGTTACATAATGCAATGAAAGTTTTTTCATTTGCTGCGCGGGGAAATCCTGCTGCGTGAGGGCTTCGGTTATTTGACGGCCCCGGTCAGTACGGAAGTTAAAACATAAAACCACGTCACCTTCGTGAAGCGTAGCCACCGGATGGCCATCTTTGGTAGTAGCGATGATCGGTTTGATAAACTCATCCGTAATATTTGCCTGATATGATTTCCGGACAGCCGCCAGGACATCCGTAGTCGCTTCTCCTACACCATGAACCATGGCATCATACGCCAGTTTTACCCGTTCCCATCGTTTGTCGCGATCCATAGCAAAGTAGCGACCGGTTACCGTAGCAATCGTACCAGTGGTTTTTGCGAGGTGTTGCTGAAGTTCTGTTAAATAAGCCTCGCCTCCTTTGGGGTCTGTATCGCGGCCATCCGTAAATGCATGGATAAACACTTGCGTTAACCCAAAGTGGTGCGCAATGGTCGTTAGTCCTTTTACGTGGTTGATATGCGAGTGAACTCCTCCATCAGAAAGCAGACCGATCAAATGAACCGCCTTATTATTTTTTTGAGCATAGGTAAATGCTTCGACTAAAGTAGGATTGTTGTCCAGTTCTTTATCTTCTATGGCTTTGTTCACGCGGACAAGATCTTGATAGACAACACGGCCTGCTCCGATATTCATGTGACCTACTTCAGAATTTCCCATTTGTCCGGCTGGCAGCCCCACCGCCAGACCCGAGGCCTCGAGCTTGCTGTGCGGATACTTTTTGTAAAGTGATTGGATATAGGGTGTGCGGGCCTGATCTACAGCTGAGATGTTAGGGTTAGTAGCAATCCCCCAACCGTCAAGGATCATTAAAAGAACTTTCTTTTGCATACGAATGGAAATAAAGGACAAATATAAAGGCTGGGGTGCGCTTTGCCCTGCTGCAGAACACCAGAAAGGATACAATCGATCAATTTTAAGCTTTTATTTTTGCGGATGGGTACTATGGCATACTTTTGGTTCTATGTTACTGTTATGAAAAAGTTCGTTTTGACCGGATGGGTGGGTTTTTGTATGCTGATGGCTGTTTTTGTGCACGCGCAATCGGATGTGTTTGCACCGATCAAAGAAGCTATTAAAGCAACCAATGCCGATCAACTGGTCAGGCACTTGAATTCTTCCATTGATGTAACGTTGGATGGTCCTGTAACCACGTATAGCCGGGCTCAATCAAAACTCGTGTTTCAACGGTTTTTTGAGAAAAACCCGATGACGGAGTTTACCATTGTCCATACCGGCTCCTCCAAAGGAGGGCTCCAGTTTGCGCTGGGCCGATATGTCAGTGGAACTGAAAAGTATAATGTGATCATTCGTGCTCGCGAAGTGCAAGGTGCTTTTCTGGTACATGAAATTTCTTTCACCAAAGAAGAGAAGTAAGGACGTGCCTCCGGCATTCATGTCTCTTCTTGGATAGCGATTCGAACCCCTTAAAAATTCGCGACCAAAATTCTATTAGTAGTTGTTCGCAACCAAGCTTGTGTCATCTAACAAAGGCTCGCTTCAGGAGGGCACTCCTTTCCCTTCATGGGAGTCTCGGATTCAAAAAGAAGATATAGATTCAAATCTGTTCTATATTTGACCATGAACTTATCTTTTCTAACAGACGAGGCCATTCATCAGTTTATCGAGCAAGCCCTTCGGGAAGATATTGGGGAAGGTGACCACTCTACTTTAGGGGCTGTGCCCAAAGATCTAATCAGCCAGGCGCGGCTATTGGTTAAGGACGATGGCGTGTTGGCAGGCGTAGCACTGGCCGGAAAAATCTTTCAACAATTTGACCCACGGCTAACACTTGACATTTTTTTTCAAGATGGGCAGCCCGTCAAAAAGGGGGATGTGGCCTTTGTCGTCAGCGGTCCGGCACGTTCCATTCTTTCCACCGAGCGTTTAGTATTAAACTGTATGCAACGAATGAGTGGCATTGCCACCTACACCCAACGCCTTACCAGGTTAATTGAAGGAACCGGAGCGCAGGTGATGGATACGCGTAAAACAACACCGAATTTTCGGTTACTGGAAAAATGGGCGGTGGCCATCGGAGGAGGGCGCAACCATCGGTTCGCCCTGTACGACATGGTTATGCTCAAAGACAATCATCACGATCTGGCTGGTGGTATTTCAAAAGCGGTAGCATCCGTAAAATCTTATCTGACAAAGACAGGAAAGACATTAAAAATCGAAGTTGAAGCCCGCAATCTTGCAGAAGTAGAAGAAGCACTGAAGTCAAATGTTGATGTAATTATGCTTGATAACATGAGTGTGGAAGAAATGAAAGCTGCCGTACAAAAAATTAACAGCCGTTGCAAAACGGAAGCCAGTGGAGGCATCACGGAAAGCACGCTTCGGGCAGTTGCCCAGTGCGGGGTAGATTATATTTCTGTAGGCGCCCTGACGCACTCTGTCAAAAGTTTGGACCTGAGCCTCAAAGTCCTGCGGTAGCTGATATTGTTCATCATCGGTCATCAACGTTCGATTCCGGAACATCTCAACACAAACAAGTCACATTTTAGGCTGTTTTGAACACTTTTCACTGGCATCGCTTTTGAGTAGGGTGATGGGTTAACCCCATTTTACACATGCTCAAAA
>ERZ1066130.78-NODE-78-length-57226-cov-11.157213_pt1 | contig 57226 bp, 51 predicted proteins | sample MGYA00382777_ERZ1066130 | MGnify/ENA primary metagenome ERZ1066130 (study PRJEB33369, sample SAMEA5778360) | biofilm metagenome | biome: Industrial cooling water; feature: Water cooling tower basin; material: Biofilm | place: United Arab Emirates | collected...
GATTAGCAGATAGTCCAAATCCCCCCAGTCGGCATCACTGATAAACTGCTTCAGAGCGGCACTTGCCATGGGTCCGCGCCATACCACGGCACTGTCGGCAGGAGCGAGAAATCCGATAGACATGAGTTTTACCCCATACTGTTCAAGAGGAATTATGACATTTTTTCCATTGATCTGTTTTACCTCAGGTTGTTCAGCCTCGCAATTGAACATGACCGGAACAGAAGGACCAAAAATGTCGGCATCAATTAACCCTACCGATGCACCGGTTTGTGCTAAAGCTACCGCCAGGTTGGAGGTAACGGTTGATTTGCCAACACCACCTTTTCCGGAGGCAATGGCAATGATGTTTTTGACACCGGAAAGGAGAGGAGTATGACTTCGGTTAGAAGTTACGGAAGAAGTCATAATTATTTGAATATCAACATTTTCACCCACTACCAGTTGAACTGCTTTTAAACAATCCTGCCGGATCATTTCTTTGAGAGGACAAGCGGGGGTGGTGAGAACCACGGTAAAGGTTACGCTACCAGGCGTAATGTCTATATCGCGAATCATATTGAGCGTCACTAAATCCTTTTTGAGATCTGGATCCTGAACGCTGCTCAGGGCTTTGATAATGTCTTCTTTTGTAAAGGTCATGGTTTCTAAACACTGCAAATTAACCTCTGGTTTGGTTTGATGGAAATTTAATTTCTGCTCACGGGCCGTCTTGCTGATTCAGGCAAGATGACAACCGGATGATGCGGGGCTATTTCGTATCTTTACCGGCTATTCTAACACTCCGTTGATTTCGCGCGACACCATTGAAGAAGTAAAAAACCGGGTTGACATTGTGGATGTCATCAGCGACTTCATTTCGCTCAAGAAGAGTGGGGCTAACTATAAGGCGCTCAGTCCATTTGCTAATGAGAAGACCCCCTCTTTTTTTGTAGTGCCGGGGAAGGGCATTTTTAAGGATTTCAGCAGTGGCAAAGGAGGCGATGCCTTCACCTTTGTGATGGAGCATGAAAAACTTAGCTATCTGGAGGCCATTCGGTATTTGGCTAAAAAATACGGGGTTGAAATCAAGGAAGACAAGCAAACGGATGAACAGCAGGCTGCCCAGTCTGAACGTGAAGGACTTTACATCCTCATGAATTTCGCCAAAGAATTTTACAAGGGTAAATTGCTGGAGACAGATGAAGGTCAGAGCATTGGTTTGAGTTACTTCCGGGAAAGAGGTTTCACAGATCATACCCTACAGAAATTTGAACTGGGCTATGCGTTAGAAGGATGGGATAACCTGCGAAAAGAGGCTTTGGTCAAAGGATATAATGAAGAACTGCTGGAGAAGACCGGTCTGGTAGTGAAGAAGGAGGACGGAAGCAGTTATGATCGTTTCCGGGGTCGGGTTATTTTTCCAGTTCACAATCTTTCAGGGAAGACCATCGCCTTTGGCGCCCGGATGCTGGGTAAGGATAAAAATCAACCCAAGTACATTAACTCTCCGGAGACAGATATCTACCATAAAAGCGATGTTCTTTATGGTCTGTATCAGGGAAAAAATGCCATTCGGCAACAGGATAATTGCTTTTTGGTAGAAGGCTATACCGATGTCATTTCCATGCATCAGGCCGATGTGGAAAATGTGGTGGCTTCCTCGGGTACGGCTTTGACAGAAGAACAAATCAAACTTATCCGCAGGTTCACTGAAAATGTGACTGTATTGTTTGATGGCGATGCAGCCGGTATTAAAGCGGCCATCAGGGGGATCGATTTAATCTTGAAAGGTGGACTCAACGTGCGGGTAGTGTTGTTCCCCGATGGGGAAGATCCGGATAGTTATTCACGTAAAGTAGGAACCAGCGCCTTCCAAAATTATCTGAAGGAGGCACGCCAGGATTTTGTTTCATTCAAGGCTGGCCTTTATGCAAAAGAGGCAGCCGGTGACCCTATCCGAAAGGCCGAATCAATCAAAGAGATTGTCGGAAGTATATCACTTATACCGGATCCGGTCAAACGGTCAGTGTATATCCAGGAGACAAGCAATCTGTTAAAAATAGCGGAGTCTGTTCTGCTCACAGAGCTTAACAAGATTCTGATTCAGGAGCGGAAAAGGAAAGACAAAGAACGGTTAAAAGAAGATGAAACTACGGTAACGGTTGATCCGGTGACCGATGTGTCTATTCCTACAAAAATTGATGCCCAAAGTCTGATTCAGTATCAGGAGCGTGAAACTGTTCGATTGCTGTTGAATTATGCCGCCCAAAAAGTAGATGACCAGAATCTGGTGGAATTCCTGATGCATGAATTGGATGATGTTGAATTCAGCAACGATACTTTCCGGGAGATACATGAGATTTATAAAGAAGGGCTGGCAAAAGGTGAACTTCCCGCCCCCGATTATTTTTTAAGAAACGGAAGCGAGGCAGTCAAAAGAACTGTGACGGATTTAGTGACCTCCCGTTATGATACGAGCCAGCATTGGGAAGACAAGTATAAAATCTTTATCCCTAAAGAAAATCAACTGCTGAATCAAATGGCGCTCACCAATGTCTTACGGTTGAAATTCAGAATCGTGCAAAAGATGATGGAAGACAATCTGGATGAAGTAAAAAAGGCTGAAGCGTCTGGAAATTGGGATATTTTAGATCAGGCGTTGACTACTCAATCGGGATTAAAACAGGCAGAACAGGAATTGGCAAAGGAACTTGGGATAGTAGTAGCGCGTTAGAACATTTAAGTTTAAAGAAATAGAACAATTTTTGACATTAAAGTAAGCACTTGTTTCGGGAAGAAACAGTCCAACCTATGGAGAAGATCAAACTGGATACAATAGAAGAAGCAATAGACGAAATCAAAAATGGCAAGGTCATTATTGTGGTCGATGACGAAGACCGTGAAAATGAGGGGGATTTTATCTGCGCAGCCGAAACGATTACACCGGCCATCGTTAACTTTATGGCTACCCACGGTCGGGGACTGATCTGCGCTCCCCTCAGCGAAGAGCGATGCGAGGAGCTAGGACTGGAGTTGATGGTGGGAACAAACACAGCAGCCTTTGAAACGCCATTTACCGTTTCGGTCGATTTAATTGGTCACGGATGTTCCACAGGTATTTCAGCTCACGACCGGTTCAAAACCATTAAGGCATTGGTTGATCCGGAAATCAGACCCGAGGAGTTGGGTAAGCCGGGGCATATCTTTCCACTCAAAGCTAAAAAGGAAGGCGTACTACGAAGAGCCGGCCATACAGAGGCGGCTATTGACTTTGCCAGGCTGGCGGGATTTCGCCCGGCAGGAGTATTAGTAGAGATCATGAATGAAGATGGCTCCATGGCGCGGTTACCCGACTTGCGTAAGGTGGCCGACCGGTTTCAACTAAAGATTGTGACCATCAAAGATTTGATTGCTTACCGGATGAAGAAAGAGTCTCAGGTTCGCAAACACGTAGATGTAAACATGCCTACCAGCTTCGGAGATTTTCACCTCACGGCCTATGAGCAGGTTAATACCGGAGAAGTTCATTTGGCACTGACCAAAGGTACGTGGGCGAAAGATGAACCCGTCCTGGTTCGCGTACACTCCTCCTGCGTAACAGGAGATATATTCGGCTCTTGCCGGTGCGATTGCGGCTCCCAACTTCACAATGCCATGAGGCAGGTGGAAGCCGAAGGGAAAGGGGTTGTTTTGTATATGAAACAGGAGGGAAGAGGCATCGGGTTACTCAACAAGCTAAAAGCCTATAAACTTCAGGAACAAGGACTAGATACCGTGGAAGCTAACCTTCAGTTAGGATTTGATATGGACAGTCGCGATTACGGAACCGGGGCTCAGATTTTGCATGATTTGGGAATATCTAAAATACGGTTGATGACCAACAATCCAAAAAAACGGGTTGGTTTAATGGGATATGGCCTGGAAATTGTTGAAAATGTACCAATTGAAATTATGCCCAATCCGCACAACGAACGTTATCTGGAAACAAAACGCGACAAACTGGGACATACGATTTTAAAGAAGCAATGAAGTTTTTTTTAACGGTACTGCTGATTATTATTTTAACCCCTGTTGCCCGGGCACAGCAATTTCCATTCGAGCTATGGCATGAAGGAAAAATCGTAACCGAATCAGGCGATACCTTGAAAGGATTGGTAAACTACAACATGCAAACAGACCTTTTACAACTTCAGGTAAACAAGCGCCTGGAATCGTATACAGCACGTAAGGTATTGTTTTGCGAAATATTCGATGCGACCGTAAAACGTTATCGTCAGTTTTACGCCTTGCCTTACGCGTTGACCGGTGAATATAAAGCTCCTGTTTTCTTTGAGTTGTTAAGCGAAGGAAAATTGACTCTTCTGACACGGGAGTATGTAGAGTACCGGACGTTTACCTACGGCTATGGTTTTGGTTCGTACACCCGCCTGGTATTGGTACAACGCTATTTCCTGTTAAAAGAGAATGGCTCCATTGAAGAGTTCCGCGGGAAGAAAAGCGATTGGATAGATCAAATGGGAAGCAAGGGGGAAGAGGTGAATAAATTTGCCCGACAAAACCGTTTGTCATTCGAAGACAAATATGAGATCACCCAAATAGTCGATTTTTATAATTCCTTTTTTCAAAAAAAATAATGAAGCCTTTAATTCTTGTATCCAATGACGATGGGATCACCTCGCCTGGCATCCGTCATTTGGTCAATGTGATGAAACATCTGGGAGAGGTACTAGTGGTGGCACCCGATAGTCCACAGTCTGGAATGGGGCATGCAATTACCGTGGGAAATGTATTGCGTCTGGAAGAAACGCATACTTTCGAGGGAGTAAAATCTTATCAATGCTCAGGGACCCCCGCGGATTGTGTGAAGATGGCCCGACATTACCTCTTGCGTGATCAGCGTCAGCCGGATGTGGTAGTCAGTGGCGTGAATCACGGAAGCAACACCAGCATCAGTGTATTGTATTCAGGGACCATGTCCGCTGCCATTGAAGGCGCCATTGAAGGGACTCCGGCCATTGGTTTCTCTTTATGTGATTACCGGCATGAGGCGGATTTTAGTCATACCACGGATTTTATCCATAAAATCACGAAGCAAGTATTGGAAAAATCTCTTCCGAAAGGTGTGGCCTTGAACGTCAATTTTCCCGCGATCAAGAGTGAACCGATCCGTGGTATTCGGGTATGTCGCCAGGCCAATGCCAAGTGGGTGGAGGAGTTTGATAAGCGAATGGACCCCAATCGCAAGCCTTATTTCTGGATGACGGGTAGTTTTGTTAACTTTGATAAAGGTGAAGATAATGACGAGTGGGCCATCGCTAATAATTACGTGTCCGTAGTTCCTTGCCAATTTGATCTGACCGCCCACCAGGCCATCCCCTTACTCAATGAAGATTGGAGTATTTTAGGGTAACGTGACCTGAATCGTTAATAATTTCCCAATCATGTAAATACACTGCAGACTTACCTGATTTATCCCTTATTTGCGTGCGCTAAAATACTTTCTGTATGAAGATTCGTTTCTGGTGTGTATGGGTGTTCATTTTTCCACTGACCGCATGGGGGCAAATGTCTACACAACCGTCCAGTTCAACTATTTTATTGCGTTTGAAAAAATTGAACGTTCTGGGCTCCGTCTTATATGTGGCCGCCCATCCGGACGATGAAAACACGAGAGCCATTGCCTTTCTGGCCAACGATCGGCTGGTATCCACCGCTTATTTGTCATTGACCCGTGGTGATGGCGGGCAGAATCTGATCGGTTCTGAAATCAGAGATCAACTCGGACTGATACGTACCCAGGAACTGCTAGCCGCCCGCAGATTGGATGGCGGCCTTCAATTTTTTACCCGTGCGAATGACTTCGGTTTTTCTAAATCCGCCAGTGAATCTTTTGATATCTGGGGCAAAGATCAAATACTTTCAGATGTGGTCTATATCATTCGTCAGTTTCAACCAGACATTATGATTACCCGTTTTCCGCCAGACGAACGGGCTGGCCATGGTCATCATACCGCATCTGCGATGTTGGCACAAGAGGCTTTCGATCTGGCGGCTGATCCCAATGCCTTTCCAGAACAACTGGCGCATGTCAAACCCTGGCAAGTGAAACGGATGTTTACCAACACAGGTCGTTGGTGGAATCAAACGGTGAATGAAAACACTCCCGGAGTTGTTTCAGTGAATGTTGGTACCTACAATTCACTTCTCGGCAAATCCTATTCTGAATTAGCTGCCGAGAGTCGTACTCAGCATAAAAGCCAAGGATTTGGTTCTTCAGGGCGTAGGGGAGATGCGTTGGAGTTTTTTGAGCATGTCAAAGGTACAAAGGCTCAAAAAGAATTATTTGATATGATCGACCTCACCTGGAAGCGGCTACCAGGCGGTGCAGCCATAGAGAAAAGCATTTCTAAAGCGATTGCCTTGTACCAACCTTCTGCACCGGCCGCTTCGGTGCCTGCTTTGTTGCAAATCCGTAAACAAATTTCATTGCTTCCTTCATCAATTTGGCGTGACCGGAAATTGGCAGATGTGAATGATCTGATCAAAGACTGCTTAGGTCTTTATGTAGATGTAGTTTCCGAAGATTATCAAGTGGTGCCGGGTCAGTCGATGAAGCTTAGTGTAGAAGTGATTAACCGCTCGGCAATACCCTTGGAGTTGAAGAAGATGGAATCTGCTTCGCTGGCATGGGATTCTGCTTTTGTTTTGAATACCGGATCGAATAAACTGAATACTTTTACCAGCAGTAAGAATTTGGCTAGAGATATCAAGTATTCCGATCCATTTTGGTTAGCCAACCATCATTCACTGGGACAGTTTACATTACCTGATCATTCTTTTATCGGACAAGCAGAAAACAAACCGCCTGTGTCGGTGGCATTCACCTTTCACTTACAAAATGAAACATACACGATGCACGTACCGGTCGTGTATAAAACAACGGACCCGGTCAAAGGGGAAATTACCCGACCATTAGCGGTGGTCCCGGATCTGTTGGTTTCGCTGGATCAACCCGTTTATATATTTAAAGATCAAAATCCGAAGAAGGTGCAGGTCAAGATAAAATCAGCTGTTGCCAATACGATGACGGGAGAGGTTCAGTTGTCTTTGCCGGAAGGGTGGAAGAGCGTTCCTGAAAAAATCAGATTTGAACTAACCCGTAAGTACGAAGAGCATGCGGTATCTTTTAGCGTCATCCCGGGCGCAGCAGAGGGAAACTTTACCATCGGAGCGGTGGCGCATACCAATGAAAAAATGTATGATCAGTCGATTCAAATCATTGCCTACGATCACATACCCACGCAAACACTCTTGCCCAAAGCCGTTTCAAAAGCGAACAGAATTAATCTGCAGACGGTAGGCAAAACCGTGGCATACATCAAAGGAGCGGGTGATGATGTGCCTCTGGCATTACGCAATATGGGGTATGAAGTGTGGGAGATGAAAAACGAGGAGATAACACCTGAAAACCTGAAATCGGTTCAGGCGGTGGTACTGGGTGTGCGTGCCTTGAATACCAATGATCGTATCCGGTTCACGATGCCTACACTCTTGAAATATGTGGAAGAGGGTGGAAACCTGATCATTCAATACAATACCAATTTTGATTTGGAGATAGAGCTAGACAAGTTCGCACCGTTTCCTCTCACGCTTTCACGTGATCGCGTGACCGAAGAGACAAGTGAGGTACGTTTCCTCATGCCGGAACATCCTGTGTTAAATTATCCCAACAAAATCACAGCTGTCGATTTTTCTAATTGGGTGCAGGAGCGTGGGTTATACTTTCCCTCCAAGTGGGATTCGCGGTATGCAGCACCGCTTTCCATGAACGACACGAAAGAACCGGCTCGCAACGGAAGTTTGCTCATAGCACCCTACGGTCAGGGAAACTATGTTTATACAGGTCTGTCATTTTTCCGTGAACTCCCGGAAGGGGTGACGGGTGCTTACCGGCTATTTGCGAACCTTGTTTCGATGTCGCCCCGCGCCACAGGTTCAACCTCTTCTTCACCCTCTGGCAAATGAGTAATCAACTTTCTTCGGGCGAGGAAAAAGTACCGGTGTTTAAAAGCTGGCGTGGCTGGTACGGTCTATTACTCATTGTATTGATCCTTCAACTGGCATTTTTTGTTTTTCTTACCTGGTATTTTTGATGAATAGTCTTGATTGGATCGTTCTCTTTGGAACTGTTGCCGCGATTGTGATCTATGGCACCTGGCGCACCCGGAATCAACGTTCCATGGAGTCTTATATCAAAGGCGATAGTCAAATGAAGTGGTGGATGATTGGTGTATCCATTATGGCCACTCAGGCCAGTGCTATCACGTTTCTGTCTACCCCGGGACAAGCAATCGAAGATGGGATGAGATTTTTGCAGTTTTACCTGGGTCTTCCCATTGCCATGATCATTATCTCAGTGTCCATCGTTCCTATTTATTATAAGTTAAAAGTCTACACGGCATACGAGTATCTGGAAACACGTTTTGATTTAAAGACACGTGTGCTCACTGCTATTCTCTTTCTTATCCTTCGGGGATTGTCGGCAGGCATTACCCTATTTGCTCCGGCTTTGGTATTGTCTACCGTACTAGGGTGGTCAGTCGGCATCACGACCTTTTTAATAGGTGTGCTGGTAATTGTTTATACAGTGAGTGGAGGTAACAGTGCCGTTAGTTTAACCCAGCGACAGCAATTGACGGTTGTCATGGGAGGAATGATATTGGCGGGAATATTGGCATTTGTCAAGTTGCCGGATTCACTTTCATTCGGAGATACCATTCAGGTAGCCGGTGCCTTGGGCAAATTTAACATCATCAACGTGGTTCCGGGCGACACGGCTGAGATGGCAGATCTTTCCATCTGGCAAAAAATCAATCGGGTGCTAAATGACCGGTTTAACATCTGGAGTGGACTGATTGCAAGTGTATTTTTATTTTTATCCTACTTTGGCACCGATCAATCTCAGGTAGCCCGTTACCTGGGCGGCAAGTCACTTACCGAAAGTCGGCTGGGATTGATGTTTAATGGCTTGCTAAAAATCCCGATGCAATTCATCATTTTGTTTATTGGTGTGTTGGTATTTGTTTTTTATCTCTTTAATCAGCCTCCGGTTTTTTATAATCCGGTATTGAAAGAACAAGCATGGCAAACCGATAAGCGTGATACGCTACAACGGCTTGAGAAAGCTTACGAAAACGCCTACCAGCGGAAACAAACGGAGGTGCATGCCTTGGTGGATGCGATACATGCAGGAGATGAAATAAAAAAGTCCGAACATACCTCCCGGATAAAATCTATTCAGAAGGAAGAAAACCAATTGCGAACCGATGTACGAAGCACTATTAAAGAAGCCATACCATCAGCCAAAACCCAGGATCGCGACTATATCTTTTTGAATTTTGTGTTAAACTACCTGCCGCACGGTGTCGTGGGTTTGCTTCTGGCCGTCATGTTTCTGGCTGCCATGTCATCCATGGCAGGTGAGTTAAGCGCCTTGTCGTCCACTACGGCTGTGGATATTTATAAACGATTGATCCATCCACTGGCATCGGCCAAACATTACCTGACAGCGTCTCGTCTTTTTACCATCGGGTGGGCACTGCTGGCCATGGTCTTTGCCATGCTCGCGTCCTTCGCTGAAAACCTTATCCAGTTTGTTAATATTGTTGGCTCTCTATTTTATGGAACCATTTTAGGTATTTTTCTCACGGCTTTTTATGTCAAATGGGTGAGGGGAACGGCAGTGTTTATCGCTGCTCTTGTAGCAGAGGCAGTAGTATTTTATTGCTATGGTTACACCGACCTGGGCTTTCTGCTATACAACATCATCGGATGCGGAGTAGTGATGGGAATATCCATTCTGATTCAATGGGTTAGCCCAACAAAAAACCCCGACACTGGTGCCGGGGTTTCATAAATTCTTGAGAAGAAACTATTTCAACGTCTTCAGGAAGTCCTCATTTAGTTTGACATAACCAAAGTCATTTCCATTTTCTTTAGCCAAGCGGATAGATTCAGCGGCCGTTTCCTTCGCACCTTTCATGTCACCCATTTTAGCTTGAATTTTAGCTTTTTGGTGAATGTACCAGAATGCCTTAGGGTTTGCTTTGATCGCTTCACCAATCCACGTCAATGCCTGATTCAGATCTTTTCCGTTTTCAGCATAGTAAATAGCGGCATTGGCATAGTTAGCCGGATTTACACGGGTGCTGGCTTCAATGGATTTCATGACTTTCGAGTCGAAATCGACAGCAATACCAAATTTAATAGATGTGTTTTCCCAGGCCAATTCAATTTTGGCTGTTTTGTTGTCGTCTGAAACATCCGCAATGTTAATGGTCAGCATTTCAACTTTTTCAGTCAATTTGCTAGCCTTCACTTTAAACTTGGCAACTTCATTTTCTGCTTTGTAAGCATCGGTATTACCACCGATGGAAAGGTCTTTGTAGAGGGAAACCGTCCACTCCGTAGCGCCTGGCCAGGTAAAAATCAAGTACTCGCCTTTTGCTACTTTCGTACCTTCTACCGTTACTTCATCAGAAAAAGAAATCCGGGTACCGTTGTTGGCACCTGTTCTCCAGATTTGACCGTAGGGATGGAGAACATCCTTCTCGCCAAAAATTTTTCTGCCTTTTACTCGTGGACGGAAATAATCTACTTTTACATCAGTTAAACCAACTACGGTAGAAACCGAAGCTGCCGGGCTGGGTTGTGGAGTTTGAACCTGTGCTTGCGCGGTCATAGAAACAACCAGGACCAGTACTGCCATCATCTTTTTAATCATATGTTTGTTTTTTGGGTTTAAACGTTATTCAAGAGGTTGCAAAATTAAAATACTTTGGCTCTTTTAAAACTATTAGATTAATAGACTAGTGAAACTTCCATTGACCTATTATCGGGGTGAAAACGTGATTAAAATAGCTAAAGATTTGATCGGTAAGCGATTGGTAACGCACTTTAACAAACAGTTAACAAGTGGTGTCGTGGTGGAGACAGAAGCCTATTCTTTTGTCGAAAAGGGCTGCCATGCCTACAAAGGAATGACGCCCCGGAATGCACCCATGTTTGAGCCCGGTGGGATCAGCTATGTTTATTTGTGTTATGGTATCCATCATCTCTTTAACATTGTAACCAACGGCAAACACCGGGCGGACGCGGTTTTGATCCGTGCACTTCAACCCCTGGAAGGAGAAAAGCACATGATGAAACGGATGCAAACACAAACCATTAAGCGACTCACTTCCGGACCCGGTAAACTAACACGGGCTTTGGGGATTACGTTGGCAGCGAATGCCATGTCATTGCGAAGCGCCCAATTGTGGTTGGAGGATGGATTGTGGTCAGGCGACATCGAAGCTAAAACCAGAATAGGTATTGACTATGCCGGGGAAGATGCGCTGTTGCCCTGGCGTTTTATGGCGAAAGATAACGGATGGATCAGCAAATGATCGAGGCAATCGCCACACATAAATGATGCTCTTTGAAAGTTGAAGGCCTAATCCGTAGTTTTGAGCGATGAAATTTTTGCTTAGCTGGACCTTGACGTTCAGTAGTCTGTTTGGGGTGAACGCACAAACCTCCGATTTTTTTAAACCGATTAACACGGTCTATGACGAACAAGCCCCCGTCTTTTCTCCGGATGGAAAAGTACTGTACTTCACGGTAGCCAATCATCCTCTGAACATCGGAGGAAAAAAAGATCCGGGCGATATCTGGTTTAGTGTACACATGGATAATGCGTGGTCCGCTCCGGTTCATGGAGGATCTTTTATCAATGATCGAAATTATAATGCGGTAGCAGACATCAGTTCAGATGGTGAAAAATTGCTTTTGTTAAGTCATTATTCAGCTGGTCCCAATCCAGTATCCACACAGGGTATTTCTATCGCCACTCGCAATGCCAGTGGATGGAGCAAGCCGCAGAATATAAACATTCCTTATTTTTTAAATCGCGAAGCTGTCTTAAGCGGAGCCTTTGATCAGACTCAAACAGTTTTTGTTTTTTCCGCTGAATCCTATTCTTCACTGGGGGCAGAAGATCTGTATGTTACTTTTTATCAGGACGGAAAATGGACTGAACCCAAAAGCCTGGGCCCTGTGATTAACAGTCCCTTTCAGGAATTAACCCCGTCATTAAGTAAAGACTCCCGGATTTTATATTTCTCCACCAATGGAAGAAAGGGATTGGGAAGCTTTGATGTGTATGCAGCCGAACGACTGGATGATAGCTGGACCCGCTGGTCGGAACCAACGAATATGGGCCCGGGAATTAATAGTGAAGCCCGCGAATTATACTACCGGGAGTTTCCAACCATTGGCGTAACACTCTACACGTCTACCCGAAACAGCGATGGCTATGGAGATATGCGAAGTTTGGCAGATGCCAATGCACCAACCACAGCACCCGACAGTTCTGTCCGGATCATGGAAATCAAACGGGACCCTGGAAACCTGACAAAAGAGGTAAAACTATTTGGTCGGGTACAAAGTACCGTTACTTCCGAGCCGCTGATAGCCAGGATCGTTTTCAAAGGAAAAAAGATTTATAACCTCACAACCAACAAAGACGGACAATATGAGGTGACGCTGCCCTCAACAGACGCTTACGGCATTCAGGTAAGTTCCAAAGGTCATATCAACACGCTGGAACAGTTGGATATTCATACGTACGAAATGCAAACACTCGAGCTTAATTTTCGGTTGCAACCCATTGCCGTTGGAGCCACGGTAAACTTGAAAAGTGTGTTGTTCAAAATCAGCAGTACAAGCCTCCTGCCGGAGTCATATCCCGAGTTGGATGTAGTGGTCGAATTTCTGAAAGCCAATCCTGCTATTGAAATCGAGTTGCTCGGCCACACCGATAATAAGGGTGACCCCAAAATGAATGTAAAACTCTCCAAAGCACGTGTGGAGACCGTGAAAAAATATCTGACATCCAAGGGCATAGCCGGGAATCGCATTCGCGGGAAAGGACTGGGCGGAACCAAACCCATTGCCAGTGGAGACAGTGAAGAATCAAGACGTTTGAACAGGAGAGTAGAATTTACGATTCTGAAAGATTAAAGGCCACTTCAAAAAAACTGCTGTCAGACTGATCTCGATCAAATCGAGATCGAAGCCGATTTGAAAGCCATAAATGCCTTTGAATTTCTGAGATGACTTCTCATAAAAGTTAGCTCTTCGAAAGCGTTTGAATTATCTCCGGGGTGATTCTTTTAGGCTTTCCGGTCTGGCTATCCAACATACACCAAATCGTTTTGGCTTCGGCCACAACAGTATCGCCTTTGCGCAATTGAACAAATCGTTCAAACCGGGCGCCATCGGCCTGGCCTACCCACGTGTATCCGGTGATCTGATCAGTCAGGTAGACAGGCGCTTTGTAATCTATCTCATGACGTAACACAACCCACGACAGCGAACTAATTATTTCCGCAGGTGCTGAAGCTAGCCAATGAGCAACGGCCACTTCCTGCACCCAACGCAGGTAGATCACGTTGTTGACATGCCCCATATCATCAATATCAGATGGCAGAACCTGAATAGGGTGGGAGAATCGGTCAGCCATTCTGAAGTCTTTTCAAGGCGCGCATAAATGACTCATTTACTTTCTTCCGAAACCACGTAGGCGCCAGACGCTTCAATCGCCATAGTTTACGCGCAGCTTTGGGAAGCACAATGTATAGCTCTCCGTTTCCTGCGCGCGTCAAAATTTCATGAGCTACTTCCGCAGGTTGAAGGCCACTCAGTTCCATCATCTTTTGAGTCGCTCTCTTGATAGAATCTCCCCCTCTGGCAAACTGATTGATATTTGTTTTAAAGTAGGAGGGCTTTACACAGGAAACGCCCACATTAAATTCCAGGAGTTCACAATAAATCGTTTCGCTGATGGCCACCACGGCTGCTTTGGTCATGTTGTAAGCTCCCATGGTAGGGGCACAACTTATCGCGGCCAGACTGGCAATGGTGATGATATGTCCGGATCGTTGTTTTTTAAAGTGAGGAAGAAAAAAGTAACAACCATAGACCACACTCATTTGATTCACCGCCACCATCCACTCGTAATTTTCAAGAGAGTATTCCTCAAAAAGACTTCCATCACCTACACCAGCATTGTTGATCAATAGGTCGATCCCATGGACCTGATCGAGAAAAGACCGGGCTACGGATTCATATTGGATTTTATCCGAGACATCCAATAAAAATACGAGAGGGTTTCCTCCGGCCTGCGTGATTTCATGAGCGGTAGTGGAAAGACCTGCCTCGTTAATATCACTGATGCCGAGCGTCCAACCGTCTGCGGCCAGTGTCAACGCAAAGGCACGCCCGAGACCGGAAGCCGCACCGGTAATAAAGGCGCGTTTGCCGGGAAGTTTTTGTGTTAGTTTCAACATTCTATTTAAATGTGTTGTGTCTCGATCGCTTTTTGTGCGCGGGCAGCCAGGCTTTTGACCACCTCAATCAGCTGACCAAACCGGGGGTCCTGGCTATATCCTTTTTTCCAGCGGGCATAAATCTGCTGGGCCACCACGGCATTTTTGAATAACCCAAAGACATAATAAAATGGCAGCGAGGCCATGTTAAATCCCGTTTGGGCAGCATAGCGTTCAATAAACTGCTGTCGGCTGAGATTTCCCGGCAACCATGATAAGTTAAACATCCGGGCTAACGGATCATCGGTAGATTCGCACCAGTACGCTAACGTAGCTCCGACATCCATCAAAGGATCGCCCACGGTGGCCATCTCCCAATCCAGAATACCCACAATCCGGGTGGGTTCATTCACGTCCACGACCACATTGTCATACTTAAAGTCATTATGAAGAAAAGTCACATGAGAGGATACCGGTTGATGGTGTTTGATCCATTCCGACACATCCGTCATCGCTTTAATTTTTTCAGTCTCTGATTGAGCGTACCGCTGTGTCCATCCTTCTACCTGCCGATGCACATATCCTTCTGGTTTCCCCAGCTCAATCAAACCGGTTTCATGAATATTTAATTGATGAATCAAAACCAAATGGTCGACCAGCGCTTCGCTGAGATGCTGCAGCAGGGTGGGTGATAGGTTTTGTTTGGCATGATGCGCCCGTAAAATCACTCCGGTAAGACGGGTCATCAGATAAAAGGGAACTCCCAGAACGGAAACATCGTCACAAAGAGAAATGGGTTGGGGAACTTTGGAGAAGATGGGATATAACTTTTGAAGAACTTTGTATTCGCGCCCCATATCATGCGCTGACTTACCTAAAACTCCGGCAGGTGGCTTGCGCAACACATACTCACCGGTATCAGTCGTAAGGGCGTAGGTAAGATTCGAAAATCCGCTGGGGAATTGCTTGACATCCATGATCCTTCCCAAAGAAGATGCTTCCTGATCGATATATCGCTGCAATACCTGAAGATCTATTTCTTCACCCGATCGGATGGTGCCTGCCTGGTCAGGGGTGAACAAACTCATGATTTGCTTTTCTTTTTAACATCCAGCCCATACTTCTTGAGGATGCTGAGCGCCAGGTTTTGAATGTGGACTTCATCCGCGCCATCCCAGATACGCGCTCCACGTTCATGTTGATACAGCGTGGCCAGCAACGTCTGATCCGATAACCCCGCAGCCCCATAGGTCTGTATCGCCCGGTCCAGCACCGCCAACACCATGTTGGCAACATACAGTTTGATCCCCGAGATATCATCCCGAACGGCAGCCGCACCCTGCTCATCAATCTTACGGGCCGTGTTTAATACCAGCAGACGGGAGGCATCAATTTCAATCCGGCTTTGCGCAATAAACTGTTGGATCAGTTGTTTTTCGCCAAGATAACTTTCGTGCGTTAACGTACGCGTGGCGGCCCGCTGGCACAACAGATCCAGCGCCTTTTCAGCAATGCCTACCCACCGCATGCAATGATGTACTCTTCCGGGTCCCAAACGCTCTTGTGCCAGCCGAAAACCTTCTCCTTCTTTTCCAATGCGATTCGCTACGGGTATCTGACAGTTTTCAAATTTGATTTCAGAATGACTGGCCCACCCACCACCTTGCTCACCAAAGACAGGAATATTGCGCACCAGATTAAATCCCGGAGTGTCCGTAGGCACGACCATCATACTGGCCCGTTCATGCGGCAGTGCTTCCGGGTTGGTGATCGCCATCACAATACAAAAGGCAGCTCCGTCCGCTCCCGTGGTAAACCATTTATGACCATTGATAACATACGTATCACCCACACGCGTAGCCACCGTAGCCATCCGTGTGGGATTGCTGCCGGCAAACTCCGGCTCCGTCATGGCAAAGCAACTCCTGATCTTTCCTTTCACCAGCGGAAGTAAAAAACGAGTGTGCAACTCAGGCGAAGCAAACCGCGCCATCAACTCCATGTTGCCAATATCTGGCGCCTGACAATTAAAGGTATAATGACCGTAAAAGGGAGCGCGGGCAAGCGCTTCACTGATCTGCCCAAATTCGCAGAGTGTCAGTCCCTTTCCACCTTCGCTCGCGGGCAGATGAAGACCCCACAACCCCGCTTGCTTTACCCGTTCGCGTTTTTGATCGAGCAATTGAAATGTTTCCTGCCAGGATCGTTGGTGATGACCTTCTTCCAGGGGAAGCAATTCCTTTTCAACAAAACTCCTCACGTGCGCGAGGAGGGGAGAAAGTCGTTCGGTCGCAAAAAGAGTTTCCATCTGTGTTACACCGTTAAGCCCCCATCAGCTGTAAACGTGGCCCCGGTGCAATACCCCGAGGCGGGGCTTGCCAGAAACAATGCCAACGCTGCTATTTCTTCCACCGTGCCCATGCGTGGCAGCGCCATATGCTTAATAAAACTGTGAAGTAATTTTTCGTTTTGCCAGAGCGCTTCCGAAAACTTGGTTTTGATCAGTCCGGGAGCAATGGTATTGATCCGAATGCCATCTGCACCCCATTCCTTCGCCATCACTTTGGTGAGCATGTTTAACGCGGCTTTCGAGACGGAATAGATGCCCAGACCCGGGTCGGGTGTTTCACCCGCCACCGAACTCACGTTGATGATCGAGCCGCCTCCCTGCTTTTTCATATGCGGATACACCAGCTTGGCCAGCTCAAAAGGCGTTTTTACGTTCACGTTCATGATCTTGTCAAAAGCCCAGCCTTCCGTGGCCACCACCGGCCCGTATACAGGGTTGGTGGCAGCGTTATTTACCAGAATATCAAGGGTACCATAGATGCTGATGGTTTTTTCTACCAGCGCGACACAAGCGGCAGGATCACCCACGTTAGCCGCTATGCCGGTACACGAGCCACCTTTTTCCACGATGGATTGCACCACCAGATCCAGGTCTTCCTGCTTGCGCGAGTTAATGACCACCTGCGCCCCATAGGCAGCAAAAAGATGAGCCATGGCCTCACCAATACCCTTGCTGGCACCGGTGATCAGGGCCGTCTTGCCCCGGAGGTTAAAAAGAGTGTTTTCCATACCGCAATATGGTAGGATTATCGGAGTAAAATAAATTTGATTAGGTGGCTTTTGAACCCTGTTAGAAGTTATTGAATAGGCTCAATTACAAGCACTTTTATCTGCTCCGGCTATTGTCTGGATTGTTAGAACAAGGATAATGTCTACGGTCAAAAATGTAACTTCCTCAAAAGGTTGTTACTCGCGGGTTATTGTAGTGTTTTCTCCGTCATAGCCATGAGATGACAACAAGTCACGGGTTTCAGCCTCAACCAGGTCTACTAGATCCGGATCATCGATCTTTTTAGTATTGGTTAAAATAACAGCAATTTCACTAATGCCCGATTGGCGATATAAAATGATTTGTTCCCTTGTTTGCGAGGTTGGACCGCTCGTAGCATCAATTTTCAAAATGTTTTCATTTAGTTTTTTCATGGGTACTTCCATTAATTTTAAAGATCAATTCCAAAGATACTTCCTTCTCAACGAGCATTGGTAAGCAAATCTACTTCTTTCTAACACGAAATAGCAGCCATTAAATAGACTTAATTTTTAGTTTATTGAAAGTCTACTACTTCAGGCAGCTAAGGCTGAAAGCATGATAAAGCCCAAAAGACCGGCAATAGCCAGAATCCCTCCAATACGAACATATTTTCTGATTGTTTGTATTTTTTGCTGATAAGTTAACAGGTCTTCGTTTGAAAAATTTTGAGGTCTTCGGAACTTGGTAAAAATACCAAGTCTTATAGATACTACTAAATGAGAAATGATCAGAAGTACACCTGATATAAAAAGTGCATATATAAAAGATAAGACAAAGGTTTTTGCAGTCATACATTGTAGACCTGTAAGATCTTTTAATCTTGATTACGCATACAGCGATTTTTCTTGAATTCTTTTATATAAAACTCGATCGGATAAGCTGTCCCCGTTACGTGCACCGAGCCATCAAATTTATCTACAATAAGAGGTGCGTTTCCGGCAAGCATGTCAGACAAATTTCCGGATTCAATAAACTCCTTGGAGTTATAAAAAAATACCCATCCAAAGTCTTGTTCAAGGGTTGAACTGCTGATCATTTGAAGTGAAATACGACCTATTGATTTCTCTCGCCTCCGCAGTTCGTTCTCAATAATTTTTTCTGCTTCACTGAGTGTTATCATTGTACTTTCTTTAATGGGTATGCCTAGCGACCCCGCGTATTCTATATTTTAAAATCAAGTTCAATGTACGAATTTTAATATTCTAAGTCTTTTTTCAGACGGGTATCAGTGGAATCTTGAGAAAGATTTTAGTAGCTATCAACACAGAAGTACTTCATTTTGAGATAGGTCGGAGTAATTACCCTAAGTGTATTTGCCAGATGGACGTGACGTAAAACAAAACGCGGGGTCTGCCTAAAGACCCCGCGTGAGAAAATTAAAAATAGGAGAAGGAGGAAATGTATTTAATTATTTTGTGCCCCAGCATCTACCCAGCAGGCAATAAGGTCAATTTGAGATTGTGTCAACTGCGGAGAGCCTGGAGGAGGCATCGTACGCGCTCCCGTCCTGGATTTAATATTTGCTGCGTTCGTCTGCACATTTGAAAAGACTGTCCAGTTTCTGCTGGCACCGTTATCTCCATTATGACAACCCGATGTAGCGCAATTAGCAGCCAATATGGTATTGATCTGGGTTTGAAAACTGATGGTTGTATTATTCGCCACGACTCCATTAACGGTGATTGAACAATTTGAATTATCCTGTACCGTGATGGTATAATTTCCCGCTTTCAGTTGCGAAAAGCTATTAGAAGAACCAAACGACCCTGTTCCTAGTTTGTATTAGTAAGGGGGATTGCCGCCACTGATATTTACCGTGATGGAGCCATTGGGACTCAGACAGTCGGTATGTGGTACAATCGTAGAGGCACCCGCCACCGGTGCCGAAGGGGCATTGAGGGTAACCGATGAAAGTACCTTCTCGCAATTGTTGGCATCTCTGACGGTGATATCGAAAGAACCACCCCCGAGGTTATTAAAAGTGGAGGCTGAGCCAAAGGTGCCAGTGTTGATTTTAAACTGGTAAGGAGCAGCGCCACCGGTGGCTGAAACGACAATCGTACCATTGCTGGTACTGCAGCTTGCCGGGTTATTCTTCGATGCTAGCGAAATCGCCAGGTCAGAGGTACTACAATCAGCCGGCTTAGGATCATCATTGCTGGAACACGCGGCATAGGTCAATACAATGGCAAGCAATGCCACACTCGCCAGTTTACTCATGGGTTTTAGAAGATTCATCAGGTATTGGTTTATAGTTTAGATTTTAGTTGATAACGTAACCCACCAAACACACCCATACTGGATAAGCGCACGTTGCGCTCGCCCAGGTCAGCCAGAGGTGCTTTAATAAAAGGTTCAATTTGTATGTGCCAGCGCGGGGCTACTTTATATTGCATCCCAACCGCCACATTCAAAACCTTAAACCATTCGTTGTTCTTGCGAATAGCCTGATAGGGATAGACGGTATCACCGTAACCGGATTTTACGGTGTAGGTATAGTCTTCGCGCAGCATGAGATAAGAAGAAGCGCCTGCCGTGATGTAAAAAGAAAATCTCCTTTCGGAAGGAAAGTAATAGGTTACGTTAAGCGGCACATCCAGAATGTTACACGCACCCACCAGATGGATAGAACCGGGGCCATACACTCCCGTCTCAAACAATTCATAATTCTTTTTGGAAAGGATAACACCCGTTGAAACCGAAAGCCTTTTAGAAAAAGCAACCTCACCGATCAACCCAAAGTTACTCCCCAATTCTGAGGGCCCGAAATCAATGGAAGACAGATCAGGAGAAGCCAGGAGTCGGATAAACAATCCGTAGTTGCGCCCACTTCGCTTTTCCGCAGGCTCCCGGCTATGATCAAGGGAATCAACGATAGTTTTGACCACTGCAACGGAATCGGCCACCGGTTCTTTTTTAGTGAGCGAATCCGGCAGCACTGCTTCTCCACCCGTTTCCATCCATGCAGGTACTTGCAAAAACTCTTCTGGCTGTGCTTCGCCCAACAGATTGGATTCAGTTTGCTTTTCCTGCGGATGCAAATTTGGACTACGCGATTCAGAGACTGAATTTACTTGTGCGATGGATTTTTTGGGAGCCTCATTTTTGGCCTTCGGCAATACGTTCAAGTCATTCAATTCATTTTTACTGACTACTTCCACATCGCCCTCAGGCGTATCTTTCTCCATCGGGATATTGGTTTCCATCAATTCAACGGAGCCACTTTCAGCACGGGTTTTACCTAGCCAAACACCCGCCAAAAAGATAGCGGTACCCAGGATTACAAGGAGAACCCATTTTCTCCACACCCGGGCCGGCCTTGGCGCATCGAGTTTTTGAACCATGCCATCCCACGCAGCCGGATCAAACGGAGGTTCGTAGCCTTCGGCAGCGTTCTTAAAAACCGAATCCAGTTCTTCGTCAGTTAGCTTTCCCATAGGCCATATCGTTCATTCCATCCAACATACTTCTCAGATTTTCGCGCGCCTTCAACAAATTCGATTTAGACGTGCCTTCAGAGATATTCAGCAACTTCCCGATTTCACGATGCGTATATCCATCAATCACATATAGATTAAACACAGCCCGGTACGCGGGCGTTAAATTCTGGATCAGGATCATCAGCTCTTCGTGCGACAGATTACTGACCGCCACCGGCTGGCTGTACATCTGGAGCGCATGTTCTACCGATGCCTGATGAGCATACTTACTTTCCTTCCGATACTGATCAATGGAGGCATGAATCATAATCTTGCGCAACCATGCTTTAAATGGGAGTTCAACATGATATTGATCTATCTTATCAAAAACTTTTAAGAACCCATCATTCACTACTTCTTTCGCTTCGGCCGTGCTGCGCGAATAACGCAGGCAGATCGACAAGGCATAGGAATAATAATGCTGATACAGCAAACGCTGACTATCGCGATCATTCTGCTTGCAGCCCTGGATCAGCAGGTGCATAAGAGTTAGAAATGAGATTTAGGTTAGAAAAATTTTATCCAGTACGCAGAAAAACAAGAAAGGGTTGCCTGCCGCTGGTCGAAAAGTACAGAAATTTTCAGGCCGAAACAGGAAAATCCCCCGAAGTACTCGATCCCCGGAGGATAATGGTGCCGATAGGTGAGGTTAATCCGATACTAACGTGGATGATAATGTTCACTGACATCATTCGCAATCGGTTGAATGTTGGAAAGTCAGATGGCGCGCCTTTCTGTTAAGAAAACAGGTTCCATTGATTAATTTTTAGTTAGGGATTAGAAAAATCAGTTTAGCTGCAATAAAAAAGGATTTCACGATTGTCATGAATCACCCATAATGAGGTAATTGTTTCTACAAACTTTTGTTTTGCTTTGAACGTTGCTGGAATTTTTATGTCCGGAGAATCCTGGCTTAGTAATAGGAGACAATAAGATTATACCCATCAAACAATTACTGAATACCCATGAAAAAGAAGTATCAACTGCTACCGTTCAGCGTACTACCCGGATTACTGATTGCATCGTTTCTATCCGGTCATGTTGTTGATTTTCCCCGAGGTACCCATCAGGGAGGCATGGTGGGCGCGTTGGGTGTATTGATTATCCTTCTGGGAACATTCATTGTTTTGGTGTTAGCCGCTCGGCTCAGGCAAAAGCGCTAGGGGACGTTTGAAGCGCCAAGACAAGAATTAGAACATTGAATTTGTCAGGTCAGGCTGCGGTTAGTGATATTTTTTTGCTTCATCAGCGCGATCTCTGTATAGATACTGAGTTTTTTTATTTTAAATTAAAGATTCATTCATGAATTTAACCTCTGTATCAGTACAAAATACAATAATAAGGCTGTAACTGGTCTACCGCCTAAGTTGCTTCTTTATCTTATTAATGACTAGATGTGTTGCTAGTTTATTCTTTTCTAAGAGGGTAATATAATTCTCAAGAGTAACCACGTATGCAGGTAATACTTTCTTCATTTCGGACCAGTAATGATCTTCAAGTCTATGGTCCTTGTTATTGATTGAATTTTCATGTAAAGATAACCAGTATTGTACTTCGTTTTCACGATACTTTATTTCCGCTATACAGCTACTTAGTTTGCCAAGATCTTCCTCACTCCAGGATTCGTCATCTTTCAAGTCAAAGTAAAGGTGAATTCCATTAATGTCAAAGTACTTATCGCCAGCTAAATCGTTAAGAGCATTGCTATTCTTTTCTAGAGCTTCAGCTATAACGTCAAAATCTAACTGTGTTTCATCAATTTCCTGTAAAGCCCTACGAATTATCTGAATAGAACTTTTTATCAATATAGCTTTATCTAGATACGTCCAGTAATAGGCTACAGCACTTTCTGCCTTTTGCAATTTCCTTTGATAGGTCATCTTCTCAAGGTCCCGATCAAAATCTACCTTTCGATTGATTTGATTAATGACTTCTCTTATAAGTAACGTTATTGCTGAACCGCTTAAAAAGGCTGAGAGCATACTTAAGTCGATTGTCGTCATTATTTTTTTTAAAGTTCAGAATCTGTCCAAATCTTGACTTTTAGGCTTCTGCTAATATAAGCAAGCTTAACCTTTTATTTCCACAAATTTATTCACTAGGTCAGAAGGAAACATATTTACTTTACGAAACGCTTTTAGAAGAGTCTTAAAATTTATACATGAACTGCCGAAAGTATCGTTATATACTTGATTCAATATAGTCTTTCCTCTCCTATTTAATATCCATTTTGGATACAGTAGTTTATGTCCACCAATAAATTTAACCTCTACTTTTTCTGTTTCAGATTGCATATCGAAATCAGTAAAGTGTTTTTCTAAATGCACTTCTGATCTTTTTATTATAGCATCTGCTATTTTTTGTAAATCTTCGGTAGCAAGAGATTTTAGTTTATATTCTTCACCAATCGATAGCTTTAAATTTTTTAAATCGAGATTTCTCTCTTTCTCTTTATCCATTAGTGCCGCATAAACAAGTATTGGGTCTGCTAAATAATTTTCAATGCTATACCTCCCAATCTTGAATACACCACTAGATGCGGTGTTACCATTGTCCAAATCGATTAATCCATTAATTATATTTTCAAGACCTGAATTCTGTAATTTCTCTACCCAATTTATTACAACATCTTTGCCCCCAGAATTACTATTTGTTGAGGCTGGAATAAAAACTATAGGGATAGTGCTGTCAATTTTATTTTCTGTAGTTAATTGAGTATATACGCTCGAATAGAATTTGGCATCATCTTTATCTTCAACCAAAAAATACTTAGTTCCTTCGCCAACGAATACAAGTCCTGCTGTCAATAACGATACTGAGTGATTTTTAGAAGGTGATTTCTGAATTCTGGGTTCGTTCATTGACATCTCATAAATAGAATCGTTTGGGGCGAGAACAATTGTTGATGGAGAATGAGTAGTCATGATTACCTGAATCTTAAACTTGTCCACGAGAACATTTTTAACAACATTTAAAAGTTGTTTTGACATAGAAGGATGCAAGTGAGCATCTGGCTCATCAAGCAGCAATAGCCTTGGAAAAGCTCCTTTTTCTTGAGAGTTATAGAGGTGAAAAACTAATCCGATAAGAACTTTTTCACCAGAAGAAAGATCGTTAAAATTGACTTCTTCATTAAAAATTTGATGCGTTAACTTTAAATGAAAGCCGTCTTTAATACCGTTTTTTGAAGGATCATTAATATCAAAGGGAAGCTTAGATTCTCTTATTATTTCTCGTAAGATTATCCACGGCTTTTCACCGATACGAATTTTTATATTTTCTTCTGTTATTTTTTGGGCTTCTAACTCTATTTCAGAGAGTCTATAATTATAAAAAACCTCTCCAATTTTTTGACCAAGCATGGGTTCATCTTCAATATACATCTCGTTGAAGAGATCATAAAATTCTTTTCTTGAAATGCTACTTTTCTCGGTCGTTTTGCTTCTTATTTTCTGAAACGCCATAGAAGGTCTTACTTGCCCATCTAAATTTTGATTGAGCTCTCTGCTTCCAGTCATGAAACTGTCATAGTATTGATCTAGTTTCTGTTGAATGGTGGAAAGATTTATATAATGAGTATCTTTCAATGACCATTCACTTTTAAGATAGGTTACCTCATCTGGTAAGAAAGTTTTTCCAATTATGGAAACCCTTCCAATTGTACCCCTTTTGTTTACAATTGTATTGTATATAAGTTCTAAAAGCTGCGATTTTCCCGCACCATTAGGTCCAATTAAAATTACAAAATCAGGTATTTCTTTCCAGGCGAAACTATTAATTGATTTGAACTTTCCTGTAAAATGTATTTCCATTTTCTTTTTGAATGTATAAAAGCCAATCTTCATTTGACGAACATTGACATGTTATACGGCAACTCTTTATATAAAATTACCCCTTTCTTTTCCTTATCCAACAAAGTACTGTTCTTTTTCTCAAGAATATTTTTTTTAAGCACCGCTTGTTTTTTTCAGTCACCATCTGTTATCTTCGATAGCTGGTCAGGCACCTATTCCCGTAGGTCTTACTGGCGTAGATGAACCCATAAACGTATTTGAGTATTACTTCGTGTGGCCTGATCGGTCTCGCTCACGAGTGTATTGTTCAACTTGCAATCCCGGCCGCGCAGCGCTTCCTGGCAGGTTTACGCAGCGATCCAAGGCTTGTTTAATCCTAACGGAAGCTGACTAAGCGAATCCTCAGGAGTACGATACACTTTATCCCACATCCTTTCTGTCAGCCTGAGGTCCTCGAAGGCTCTTATTTACCTGGTACGGTCTACGGACCGGTTAGGCGTCAAGACACCTGAGAGGTGTCAGACGCCTTCAAAAGCGAGCCTGACACGTAAGTCCAGTTATTAAATAGTATCTAGAGAGATTTCAGGCGGGCTTTAATAATGTCGCGTAACAGACAATGTATATTTTGCTTATCGTGTATAATAACAGTCATCAATGAACAAGCGTTTCATTATTAGTATGATATAGATGTTAGTTACCGCCAAAAAATCTATCCGCCAGCTAAAGGTAGCTAATGCAAAGTTGATTGCTGTTGTGTTCACCGCTATGGTGATTTTGATTGCCTATTTTGTGGCAAATTCCTATTACAATTCGCTGGCGAAATCAAAAGCTGAGGTGTTGGAACGGCTCAAGGCGATTGTGTTTACTTCTGCCTGGCTGATCAATGGCGATGATCACGACTCGCTGGCAAGTACGCTACTGACCAAAGATGCCATTGTGAGTAATCAACAAAATAGAATTTACAGCGAACTCCACCATGTTTTAAAAACCGTATACCAAACCAATCACCTCGAATCGCCATTATATACCATTGTTTATTACACACAAGACAGCGTTTTTCATTTTATCGGAACATCATCTGACCAACCCTACTACAGACATTCGTACAAGAACTTTCCTAAAGACTTGTTAGAGAACTATCACGTGGGTGGAATACTGGACAGCTATCATGATGAAAACGGAAAATGGATGTCTGCCTTTGCCCCGATAAAAAACAGCAAAGGGGAGGTGGTTGCCTTGCTTCAGGCAGATGAAAAATTTGAGATGTTTATTACTAAAGCAAGAAGCGAGTTGATACAGAACACGATCCTATCCTTAGTCATTGTTTTACCTTTTAGCCTTTTGATGTTTGGTTATCTCTCAAATACGTTAGAGAAGCAAGCAAAAGATCAGGTTTTACTGTTAAATCAGAAAGAAGAAATCGAGGCACAGCGGGATTTTATCGAAAAACAAAATAGGGAACTTGATCAGCGGGTACGGGAACGGACTTTTGAACTTGAGACGACCAACAAAGAGTTGGCCAATTTTCTATACCATTCATCCCATGATGTACAAGGTCCTATCGCCACGCTAAAAGGATTAGAATCGTTAGCGATCCAGGAAACGAAAGAACCGTTGACTCAAGAGTATCTTCTATTGATTCGTGATACTACCATGAGACTGGAGCGAATGGTGAAAGCGATTCAGTTGGTGCATCATATCAAAACCGCCTCACCAAACCTCGAAAAAGTTTGCCTCAAGAAAGTCATTCAATCATCGTTAGAAGCTACATTTCTCGCCAGCAAAGAAAAGGTGGAAATCAATTTGCCAGAAGATTTTATCATTAACACAGATGCTGACCTACTTAAAATTTCTTTGAGCGAATTGATAAAAAATTCGATTCAATACAATGAGGGTGATAGCTGCCTGAGAATTAGAATCAGCGGCTTTACAACGACAGAGGCATTTAACCTTTTGATTGAAGATAACGGAATTGGGATTCTGGCAGAAGTAAAAAAGGATTTATTCACTATGTTTAAAAGAGGAAGTGAAAAATCAACCAGCGTTGGACTTGGTTTGTATATCACCCAAATCTCCCTGGAAAAAATGGGCGGAACAGTTTGTTTGGTAGAATCCAATCAAGCGGGTGCCCATTTTCAAATTTCGTTGCCCTACCCGTAAATGGCTATGGCCAATGCGAAATCTATTTTTTTTTTTGATCCTGGCAATTTAAAGAAGAGGAAACGGTTTTCAAGTTGACGGGAATGGCGGGGTTGCTGCGCACAACCCGCTGAGAAATGGATGGTAATATTTGTGGCAGCGATACCAAGCATGAGAGAACCACCGCAAAACCTGACGGAAGCTTACCGAAACCTGATAAAGCCTGAATAACTCTTTCGGGTGGCGTACCCTTCATCACACATCCTTTCTGTCAGCCTGGGGCCCTCGGAGGCGCTTGTTGTTTTTAGCCGCCCTCATCCGCATACTTGTATTTGAGGAAATCTTTTCGAAGTTCGTCCAATAAATCCTGTTTCAGCTTTTTAAGTTTAAGCACGGGTAAATCAACCTGCGCTAAAATCTCAAGAATGGCATCACAGGCTAAAGCAACAAAGCAAATTAGTTTCGCCTTCTCGCTTTTTTTCTCTTGTATTAGATGGTAAGGAAGAAAAACTCTTATTGATTTCTTTTGTGTATTTAAAGGCCCAGATTGTTGGATTTTTGCGATTTGAGTTTTTCTTTTTCGCGTAAAGTCTAGTACAATCATTAGTTCAGAAATGTCACTATGAGTAAATCTTCTGAGGGATTTATTAAACCTGCTATCCAAAGTCAAATACACCCGATAGTTAACATCAAGATAGCACCGCGGGTTCATAAAGAACGAAGTAACATATAACTTCATGCGTGTAATTTTTTCAACAAGGTTACCATTCACTGAAAAAGACTATTTGACTATTCAGCAAGCGTTACAAACGCGCATATTTTTCAAGATCGAAAATTTACCAATAGCTTTATTCTGAATAAGTTCACTTTCATTATGGTTATAGATTTGAATACCATTTGGACAAATTTTAAGTCGAAACTGCTTTGTCATAGGTTTCCAAGAAATAAGCTCACCAACCGGAAAATGCGTTTCAATTAAAAGATAGTGCGGATTGACCTCATTTACTTTGTATATGGCTAGCGACTTATAGTCGTCATAGAAAGAAATGAAATCATCTTCTGTTAATTGTTCTTTATAGACACTTATCGTCAAACTTTTTAATTTTGATATGGAATCCGTAAAAAAGAAAAATTTGTTCAAATCGTCTGACCAGAAAATTGTCGAATAGTCGACTTCTTTCGAGGGTAGGACATTCTCATGTTTACAGTCTTGATCACATGAGCAGAATACGAAAAGTATGAATAGAAATCGAAGCATAGTTATCTGACCTTTGATGACTAATCACATGGCGAGCAATCTCAACTTCAAACGAATAGTGGAATTTAGACTACAAACTCCACCCGCTCCGATATTCTCTTTTTACAAAAGCATTGGCTTCATCAAAATTGGTGATCTTCATATTCTTCGCATCCCATAAAAGTTTTTTCCGGCCAGGATAGGTATATCCTCTTCCGTCAGCATTGGGTTTGCGCATCTGATAGCTGCGCAGCGCTAGATTGCCCATCAGCACCGCTTCTGTGAAAGGCCCCGCATATTCAAAAGGTGAACTCACCACTCCCTTACCAAAACCCTTCATACACGCATTGACCCACTGTACATAATGTCCTTCCGGCACACGCGCCATCGTCTTGGCCGGAAGTGTTACCTCTTTCATCCGGCTGGAAGGCAACAGGATGGGAGCCTTGTCATAGTTACCCGTTAGCTTTCCCTTGGTGCCTTCAAAGATGAAACCACTTCCCCAGTTGCCCATCGGTTCATCCGGCAACATTTCATCCGGTCGCTGAGGCAACAGACCGCCATCCATCCAGGTAAGTTTCAGATCACCCTTCCCATCTTTGCGAGGGAACTTTAAATGGATGATGCTGGAAGCCGGGCAACTGTCAAAGTATTCAGCTTCATCAAAGAACCCTTCATACTCTGTAGTTGTGCTGCATTCCACCTCTGTAGGAAAATCAATCGGCAAGGAACGGAACACGGGGTCAAGAATATGACAGGCCATGTCGCCCAAAGCCCCTGTGCCGTAAGGCCACCATCCACGCCAGTTGAACGGATGGTAGGCAGGATTATATGGAATGTTGGCTGCAGGCCCTAACCATAAGTCCCAATCCAGTTCTTTGGGCACTTCATGCGCACCCGTAGGCGTAGCGATGCCCTGAGGCCATACCGGCCGGTTGGTCCAGGCCGTTACTTTGGTCACATCACCGATCAGACCGGCATTGATCCATTCCTGAATTTGACGGACCGGTTCATCGGACGCATGCTGATTCCCCATTTGCGTAACCACCTTATACTTCTGTGCCGCTTCAGCTAACATGCGCGATTCATAGATGGAGTAGGTGAGGGGTTTTTGTACGTATACATGTTTGCCACGCTGCATGGCAGCCATGGCCGCTACGGCATGGGTATGATCAGGCGTAGAGACGGATACCGCATCAATACCTTTGGCTTCTTTGTCCAGCATCACCCGGAAGTCTTTGTAATATTTGGCCTTCGGAAAATTCTTGATCGAGTCGGCAGCCATCTTGTCGTCCACATCACATAGAAAAACTATTTTGGCATGCGGACTTCCCACGGTTTTCCCATCAGGTGAGCCGGCAAATCCTGTGAGATCGCTGGTCCCTTTTCCGCCCACGCCAATTCCGGCAATGTACAGTGTGTCGCTGGGCGCGATAAATCCATTGCCACCTAATACATGTCGCGGCAAAATGGTAAAGGCTGCCGTGGTTAGCCCGAGGGTTTTAAGAAAAGCTCTACGTGATGACATAATTTAAAGAATTTTATTGTGGATGAGAATGTAGGTATTGGGCATTAGGTGTTAGGTCTTAGGTGTTATGTTGTTAGGTATTGGGCATTAGGTCTTAGGTATTGGGTGTTAGGTCTTAGGCACTAGGTGTTAGGTTAGGCTTCGTATTTCACTGAGATGTCCAGCGTTCGTTGGTCGTACTTCACACCATATTGTTCCAATACGTCCGCTGGCACACCATCCCACTGGTTCGGTTGGTTCCCTTCATAGCCAAGATCTTTAATACCAATTTCGCTGGTAAAAAATCCGGTTGCCGTCAGGTCACGCATCAAGTTAAAGAACTCAACCCCGTATTGCATGTCGGGAGTGGCTTGCTCCGGGAAAGCGATTTTATCCACCAGCGAAATTTGTTGCGCTACTTCGGCTGAAGCAAAATCGACCGTAAAACTTTTCAGACTTTGCAGATCCAGCCATTTCAATCCCCCGCGCAGCGTTAGTTGCAGTTCGGGTTTTTCTTTGGCCATAAACTCGATAAAAGCCGGGACTCCTGCTTCGGTGGCGCTTCCCGAAACATCATCTTTGGGAATGATGATGTCTGCCAGCACGCCAATCGTTTTCATTTCATGCGGGTCAAAAAAGGTTTCGGCCATCAACTTCTGGTAGTGTGCCACTTCATTGGGTTGCCGCACAAAACCGCCCTCGGTTTTTACCAGGTCAACCACTTCTTTTTTTTCTTCCGGGCTGCACGACTGCAGCAACACAGGCGTAGCCAGGGTGCCGAGTGCAAGGGTTTTGAGGTATTTTCGTCTGTCCATAAGTAATGTTTATTTAGAGATAGGGGATGTGAGACGTTAGATATAAGATATAAGATGTTAGACATAAGATATGAGATTTTAGAGATACATCTTGCATCTCAATGTCTACTGTCTAATGTCTCACATCTTATCTTATATCTAATATTTTATATCTAATATCTAATGTCTAGCGTCTTACATCTTATATCTTATATCTTATATCTAATTGTTCTCCAAATCAAATATTCTGTTTCTTCATCTCATCAATTATATATTCACTGGCGCGCATGGCGAGTGCCAGAATTGTCCAGGTTGGGTTTTTATCCGCCTGCGATACAAACGGTCCGCCATCCACTACAAATACATTTTTACAATCATGGGCCTGATTGAATTTGTTGACCGCTGACTTTTTAGGATCATCACCCATCCGCACAGTGCCGACTTCGTGAATAATCCGGCCAGGAGTTAACAGACCATAGTTCTCTTCCGGTCCCTTCCGGCCCCAGGTAATGATTCCACCCATTTTATGAATCATTTCTTCAAAGGTGGCTTGCATGTGTTTCGCCTGTTTGATTTCGTGGTCGCTCCATTGATAGTGGAATCGCAAGACAGGAATTCCATACTTGTCTACTGTGGTGGGATCTATTTCACAGTAGTTGTCTTCCCGCGCAATGGCTTCTCCGCGTCCGGCCAAACCAAAAGTAGACCCATAGTAATAACGATAATCATCTTTGAGCGAAGCACCGTAACCACCGGCCGTTTTTTCTTCTCCATGGCGCATAGGATATTTACCATTCACATGTTGGATGCCAAAGCCAAATCCATACGAAGGCATGCCCATGCCACCCCAATACTCGATATGATAACCCCTCGGGAAATCCAGTTTTTTGTTATCCAGCCACCAGGGGGAATATACATGCATACCGCCTACGCCATCTTCATTGTATCGCTTACGTCCCATCAGTTTGGGTAGAATGCCACCCATCGCCACACCGGTGGAATCATGTAGATATTTACCGATAACGTTACTGGAGTTACCCAATCCATTGGGATGAGCCGGAGATTTGGAGTTTAACATCAACCGGGCGGACTCACACGCACTGGCCGCCAGCACAATGGTTTTGGCTTCCACCACGTATTCCTGAAGATCGTCTTTGCTGATGTACGAAACACTGGTGGCAAGTCCGTTGGCATCGGTGAGTATTTCACGTGCCATGGCATGAGCGATCACATCCACATTTCCCGTTTCAAGAGCAGGCTTAACTAACACCGAGGAAGAAGAGAAATCGCCATACACCATGCATCCTCTGTTGCATTGAGCGCAGTAAAAGCAAGCGCCCCTGTCCTTATTGTCGGGTAGGGGTTTGGTCAGAATAGAAAGCCTGGAAGGAATGACTGGAATGCCAATGGCTGTGCCGGCATCTTTGATAAAGAGTTCGTGCAGCCGGGGTTTGGGAGGTGGGAGAAAGATACCATCCGGTTCGTTGTAGATTCCTTCCTCGCTGCCAAACACACCAATCAACCGATCCACGCGATCGTAGTAGGGTTTGACATCTTCGTAGCCGATCGGCCAGTTGTCTCCTAATCCATCGATGTCCTTGCGTTTGAAATCATGCGGACCAAATCGCAACGAAATGCGACCCCAGTGATTGGTTCGGCCTCCCAACATTCGCGAGCGAAACCAGTCGAACTGTGTGCCATTTTTTTGAGTGTAAGGTTCCCCTTCAATTTCCCAGCCTCCGTAAGCAGCATCAAAATCCCCAAACGGCCTAAAGGTCGTGCTGGCACCCCTTCGTGGCGATTCCCAGGGATACTTGAGTTGAGTAATGTTTTTTTTGGGATCGTACATGGGGCCTGCTTCCAGCAGAACCACCTTTACCCCGTCTTTGGCCAGCATATATGCGGCCATGCCACCCCCGGCACCCGAACCGATGATGCAGACATCATATGATTTAGGATTTTTTTTTATTTGAAAATCTGGCATTTGTTCTAAAAAGATTCTTTTAAATGTAAGGGATGCCTGAGAAAAATGAAAGAGAAATCGGTTGCGTCACGTAAACAATTTGGCAAAAGGTTATTCTGACCAAAGAATCTGTTTAATGATCTTTCGGTGCGTTTATTCCAACTTCCCTGGCCTGGTTTACGTTATCTTTGTAACGTATTTTTTAAGCTTATGAAGTTAAGTGCAGTATTGGATCTGGACAGAGGGATTATCAATTTTTTTAACGGGCCGAAGTTGATCGGCAGCACCATTCATCAACTGACGGGTGATGATTGGAAGACCGTAGATTTAAAGAAAGTGAAAATAGCCAGTAACCTCTGGCAGAAAGACGGCCAGTGGGTGGTATCGGCTTACCCGATTGACCCGAAAACAGGGTATATCAAACTCAATCGACCGTATAGTATAGACCTAGCATTTTCACACTCGGCCCCCTTGGTGGCGGCCTGATTTTTTAGGTACAGGATCATACCCTTGTGTGCCCCACGGATGACAGCGACTGATGCGTTTCATGCCTAAGGCAATGCCTTTCACCACGCCCCATTCTTCAATGGCTTCAATCGTGTATCGCGAACAGGAGGGTGAATGACGACAATGCGATCCCAGTAATGGAGAAAGGGTTAGCTGATAAATGCGGATAGGCAGGATGAACAGGCGTTTGAGCATGAGTACCTTCGTGCTGGTGAATACGACTACTCGATCGAATAGGTCATCTCTCCGTCCTTTCCATCTTTCAATTGAACGCCAACGGATTTAAGATCATCCCGTATTTTATCCGACAAAGCAAAGTTTTTATCGATCCTGGCTTTCTTTCGTAACTCAATGAGTACCCGAATGGTTCCCTCCAGCAGTTGATTATTACCGGAAGATTCGTTTAACAATCCCAGGACTTCCTCCATGAATGAGATATACGTCTGTTTGAAAACGTCAAACGTTTCTTTGGCAATGGTATCAAGCAATAGGTTGCCTGACTTAAAATCGTTGATTCGCGAAGCCATTTCAAAAAGGACGGCCAGTGTTTTGGCAGTATTAAAGTCATCGCTCATATGACGATAACATTCTTCACACAAGTCATGCAAAGTTTTTGTCAAGGCTTCATCCGGTGTTTTGGATGGAACCGTTTGTTCAAGGGTTTTTAGCACGGCCAATGCAGCGCTTATTTTTTTGTAGCCTTTTTCAGCCGCATTCAACGCCTCGTTACTAAAATCAAGCGTGCTGCTGTAGTGCGATTGCAACATAAAAAAGCGTACGGTCATGGGGCTGTACCCTTTTTCCAATAGCTTGTGTGTGCCGGCAAAAAGCTCCGAAGGCAAGAAAGAGTTTCCAAGTGACTTGCTCATCTTTTGGCCATTCACCGTCAGCATATTGGAGTGAATCCAATATCGGACCGGGGGTTTTCCATTGGCACCCTGAGCCTGGGCGATCTCGCATTCATGGTGGGGGAATTTTAGATCCATCCCGCCCCCATGAATATCAAAGGTTTCGCCCAGATATTTGGTGCTCATGACGGTGCATTCAATATGCCAGCCGGGAAAACCTTCACCCCAGGGGGAAGGCCACCGCATGATATGTTCAGGGGAGGCTTTCTTCCACAAGGCAAAGTCGCGCTTGTCTCTTTTCTCTTCCTGGCTGTCCAGGGCGCGACCGCTTTCCATCAGTTCTTCAATGTTCCGCCCGGACAGCGTTCCATACGAATTGTGGTTTAGTTCATTATATTTTTTGACATCAAAGTAAACGGAGCCATTGGCAACATAGGCCAGTCCATTTTTGATCAATTCTTCGGTGATGCTGATCTGCTCGACAATGTGGCCGGTGGCCGTGGGCTCAATGCTGGGCGGGCGCATGTTAAACTGGCGCAACACGGTATGAAAATCTTCGGTGTAGTGCTTGACAATTTCCATCGGTTCAAGCTTTTCCAGACGTGCTTTTTTGGCGATCTTATCTTCACCTTCATCTGCGTCACTTTCTAAATGACCCACATCGGTGATGTTGCGTACATATCGGACCGTGTATCCAAGGAAGCGAAGGTAGCGGGAGATGGTGTCAAACGTTAAAAAGGTGCGACTGTTGCCTAGATGAACATAATTGTAAACCGTGGGACCGCAGACGTACATGCCCACAAACCCCGGAGTGATGGTTTCAAACTTTTCTTTTTTCCCGCTAAGCGAATTAGTGACAGTGATCGGATACTTTTCGTACAGCTTCATGCAATGAATAATCGGGCGAAGCTACTAAAAAGTAGGGGATGTTCTAGTACCGGTCGTTAGAAGGCATTCACAGAAGAGCGGTCGTGAAAGTCAAAAACGGAAAGCTTCATGCCCAGAAACAGTTCGTGTGTATTGAACTGCGTACCAACGGATCGGTTGGTCGGTAACTCAAAGGTATAGCCCAGCCGATATTTGTCGCTGAAATTCGTTTGCAGGATAACTCCGTACGAATTAAAGTTACGTGTGAACAATCCCGCGGAGTGACGTTCGTTCAAGACCAGGTTAAAATTCAAATCTACCGACAGGGGTGAGCCACCCACTGCCCGTAAAAGCGTAGCTGGTTTTAGCCGGATGTTTTCATTCAGAAAGATGACATAGCTTCCGAAAAAGTAAAAATGCTGTTGATAGAGTTCAAGCTCCTGAGATCCATTGCTATCGGTGACATCAATGGTAGTACCTAATAAACGGGGAACAGAAAGCCCCAGCAAATAACGATCTGAGCGTAAAATGACACCGGCACCTACATTGGGCTTGGTCACATTTTCGTTGGCTAAGAATACGGGATCATTTTGATCAAAGGGATTGATCTTATCTACGTTGGATCGAAAGTTGACCATACCCGCCTGCATGCCAAAGCTGAGGCTTTTGCCATCCAATTTTAACTTGTACGCAAAAGCTGCCTGGATCTCTGTGTTGGCCACGCTGCCGATTTGATCACGCACCACAAGCAGGCCTGCACCCAATCGGTTTTCCAGTAGGGAGAGGTGTCCATTGAAATTGAAAGTGGTGGGATTGCCGTCAAATCCGGCCCATTGATGGCGATAGGCTACCGAGAGGTTTAGATTATCGTTGATCCCTGCATAAGCCGGGTTAAGCACCATGGGATTGTTCAGATACTGAGAGTAGAGGGGATCTTGCTGGGCTGCCAGCTTCAGACAAGCCGCCAGCCAGACGATGAGAAAAACAGGTAACGATTTATTCATGGGCTCTGGCTCTTCTTTGGTATAAAGATACACAATTTGCAAAAAGCGGGCATCCCTGAAATAGGGGATATTGTTTAGGTGGCTGAGATCTAGTTCTTCAAAAGCAAATATCCGGTTAACGGTTCACGTCCGCTGGTGAATACGACTCTATAAAAATATGTACCCGCGGGCAATTTTTTTCCATGGTCATTGATTCCCTCAAATCTGCGAGTGGAATTGTCATAATTTTCAACTTCAAATACTTTATCACCCCATCGCGAAAAAACGGTAACCCGGTTTTGGGGCTCCATGACTTCGATATTAGGGATGCGCAGGAATTCGTTCAACGTGTTGCCATCTGCAGAGATGGCATTGTAGACCACGATTTCGCCCTCTACCGTCACGGTGAGGGTGGCCTGCGTACACGCGCCCAGCAAGTCACAAATCTCGATCACGAAACTTTCAGTACCGACAAATGCGATACCCGTGTAGTCGATCACCAGATTACCGTTACTAAGCGAAACTTGCGCCCCGCTGCCTGGGGGTGTCACTACCCGAAATGTACTCGGGTCTAAGTTGCCGTCAGGATCATTAAAAGTGACGGATACCACGGCCGATTGTTGCGAGAGCACCGAAGTGATATCCGCGGTGATCGAGGGAGCCTGATTGGTGGCAAATACAATCGTTGCGACTTGAGTAGCATCGATGGCGTTCGTGCGGTCAATATCACGTACGGAGAAGACAAAAGTTCGGTTCAGATTTTTGGAGCGACCCTGCGCACCTCGTCCTCCCGCGCTGGTTCCGGTGTACCGATATTGAATAGCTCGCAAGGCTTGTTGATAAACTGCGACAGATGCCTTGCCTGTCAGTGTAAATCGGCCAGTACTTCCATCAAAAGATCCAGAAATACCACTGCCGACCGGTGCTGTAAAGGCAAACACATCTTTCCCCGACTCATAGGGGATTACCTGAACCGTAGCGCTGACTATTTGATCGCTATCACCATCCGCCAATACCAATGCTGGGCTGATAGATACAAAACTTGCTGAGCCGCCTTGGACTTGCGTTTCTACGGTGCCACCATTCACGGTAGGAGGCGGATTGGTGTTTATCAAATACTTGAATACACCACCTGCTGTTCCGGCCAGTACATCCAGGTCTCCATCGTTATCATAGTCTGTAAAAGTACACTGCGCTTGCGTTTCACGAAGGGTTGGAAACAAGTCAATCGCAGCGCCAAAGATCGGGCTTGAACTGGTGCCCGTATTTTCATGAAAAAATACTTGATCAGGGTCACTCGAATCTGTGAACACATCGAGATCACCATCACCATCTACATCAACAAACTGGATGCCCGATCCATTGGGAGCGGGTAACCCTTGTAACAAATTCTCTGCTCCGCTGGCCAAAATAAACGAAGCCGAAGCCAAGGTGCCCGTATTTTTTAGATATCGAAAACCGCCACTACCATCATTATAAGCTATGTCCCAATCGTTGTCATTGTCCAGATCTGTAAATGACAAGGGATACTCTAGGGGTGGCAGATCGGGAAGAGCGGTGAGTGGGTGACCCGGGGGAGAACTGTACGTGCCGGAAGCCTGATCGTAGACGTGGTAGTAAGAAAAACCATCCGTGAGACTAAACAAATCGATATCCCCATCTTTGTCAAAGTCGATGGGATAGGCTAGTTCGCCTGAGCCAAGCAATGAAGAAAACGGATTGGTAATTGGTTGAACGTTTCCTCCGCTCAACGAGTAAATACGGTTTATTGACACATAGGCTTCTTCAAATCCGTCATAATACACGCCCGATGTCATCAACACTCGTGTTCCGTTGTTCAGAAAATTACCTACGGCCACGCGTCCGTTAGATTGTGTGAAGATACCTGAAAGAGGGTTGGCGAGCCCTATGCGTGGAATAAAATTAGGGGCAGTAGCCGAGCCGGTGTTTTCGAGGTAATAAATCTGGCCTGATGTTTCATCTTCGGCTGTCTTGGGATCGTCAGAAATAGTTTCTCCCACAATGGCGTCCAAATCACCATCATTATCCCAATCCACTACCTGCGGAGTAGCATATGATTCAAAAAAGAAATTTTCAAACGGATTAGTCGAGTCCGTTACTTCGGTAAATGTCACATTGTCGCCCGAGTTTCTTAGGTATCGCAAAGTGCCCCCACCTGCGCCACCGACCACAGCATCTTTATCACCATCACCATCCAAATCACCAAAGGTAAATGCAGGCTGAACCTCGGCATTGACCGTGCCTGGCAATAAGAAAGGCTCCTGTACTAATGAAGAGCCCACATCGCGGTAATGGCGAAATTGTGGAAAGGGTGTAAAAGCACTTCCGCCAATAAACACCTGTATGCCTGTTCCTGAGTTGTTGTCAAAATCCACAAAACTGATGCGTGCACCCTGCAGGTTGTTAAAATCATCAAGAGGATTGCCGGCTTTGGTGGTTGCATTCCATGCTCCCGTTTGCTCTGTAAAAACACCCCCATCGTTTCGATAATAACGAACTTTACTTCCGTTGCTGCCGACAAATAAATCCAAATCGCTATCACCATCGAAATCAAACATGGCAGGCGATGAGTTGAGGCCGACAAAAATGCTGGCAAAGGGATCGCTGCCCAATTCGCGGGCCGGGGAGAAACGTGGAGTGGATCGCCCGCCTTCGTTAATAAATAACTCTACATCGCCCCCTGCGCTACCGACTAGCAAATCAAAATCATTATCGCCATCAAAGTCCACCACGTGCGGAACCGGAAATATATATTGATCAATTGGCTCCGGCAAAGGATTAAAAGCCCTGCGCTGTTTTTCAAAAGGCCCAAGTGTTGTCTGGGCATGTACGTGAGTGAAGCCGAGAAAAACTGCAAATCCCGCGGCAATAACAGCTTTTCGCCACGTGCTACTCATACTACCCATCCGCTGCACGGTCTCTGCAAAACGTCTAAAAAGGCGTTTGCGCTGGCGCCTTGAATTTCCTTTTGCCAACTTGCGCTTGAGCGATACTACCAGCACATGGTGCAGCCGCGCAGATGCCGGAAACGAAGAAGGGTGGTAACTCACCATACTTGGTATTTTAACAGATTAAATTTACATAAATAAACCGAGCTATCCGATGTCTGCTACTCAAATAATTCCCAAAGACCAGATAGCATTTGTGGACGTGTGGCCCGGGCGGGGAAAAGCGTGGGAAGCTGACATCCGACAGTTGTGGGACACGCACCGTGAAGCACGGGAGATCGGGTCTGTGGACAAGCGCATTGACTCTGCCGTGATGATATTGGTGGCCGCTGGCAGGGTGGTAGGGCTTTCTACGGCCTACGCACGACAGGTTGGCTTACTCAACCACAACTGGTTGTATGAATTTCGAATTTTCATCGCCCCCCATGCACGGCAGCCCGGGTTGGATGCCAAATTGATACAGGAGTCGGTTTCCATTCTTGAACAATCGGCTCAAACTGATCCGCACAAGCCTATAGGTGTGCTGGCGCAACTTCAAAATGAAAAGTTGATGCAATCGCCTTCGGCCACGCCTATATTACGTCTCGCTCCATTTTATCTGATCGGCTATACTTCAAAGGGTTATCCGATTCGCGTATTGTATTTTGATGGCGCAAGCATTTGATCTCAACATGATTATTCCATACCAGATATTGAGTAACCAACAGATACCAAACGTGCAACTGGTACCCAATCCCTTGTTTGTAAAAGTACTGGACGACAGAATAGTGGGTTCGGTGGGCGCACAAGTCGTTTACGTTCGTCAAGTGCGATGCGAGCTTTGGAAAATCGAACTACTCGTGTTGCCAGATTACCGCAGAAGGGGCCACGGCACAGAACTTTTGGATCATGCCTGCTGCATACTGGAGACCCAGTCGCCTACACATGTGAAAGGATTGTTCTTATTGGTGGGCGATATGGATTTACAACAACAAAAAAAAGAAGCTATCTGGCCGAGGCTGAATTTTGTGTATTTGGGCAATACAGGTAGCGGGGCGCATATTCGGGTCCGATATTTCAGGCACCAACCTCCTTCGCCAACCTTCCAGCCAGTTGTGCAATAGTGGGATACTCCCAAAAAAGGAGTGGGTTGACTTCGATTTTCAGACGCTTTTCGAGTTCATCCACCAAGTGAATCGCGTGCATCGAATCAAGTCCAAGATGACCAAAGTTAACATCAACGGGAATGTTTTCCGTTCGGTCACTTACTAGCTCTGCCACTAACTCCCGCATCAGGGCTTCTACGTTTTCTTTGCTCATGTTTGTGTTACCATTAATGATTGAATACTTCGGACACTTAAGTTGGGCCGCCACACCGGAGCCGACATCACGCGAAATGATTTTTTCTTTACTATATGCGAGAGCACGGCTGAAAACTCCAAACGTGCCAGCCAATCGCCCAGACAATAGTGTGCGCCATGACTGAACGCCAAATGTTTAGAGAAATCCCGATCGAGGGAAAACCGATCGGCTTCTTCATAGACCGATTCATCACGGTTGGCGGAAGCCAGGCAAATCGTCAGTGAATCACCCTTGGCGATTTCTGTTCCTGCAATAGTCGTATCCCGGGTAGCATAGCGAGCCACCAATTGCGCAGGCGGATCGAAACGAAGACACTCTTCTACAGCAGAAGAAATGCGCGTGGGATCGGCAGCCAGTTTCGGCAAAAAGTCACGAGTGGAAAGATGCCACACGCCATGACAAATTAAACTGGCGGTAGTCTCTACACCGGAGATAAATAAGAAAAACAAGTTGGATAAAAGGTCATAGCGTGAAACGCCATCAGGCAGCGGATGCCTGATCAACTTGCTGATAAGGCTATCATCTGGAGCTTGTTCTTTAGCTTCTATCAATTGTTGGAAGTAGGCAAGAAAAGCATTCGCGGTTTCTTTCACGACTGACAGATTTCGAAAACTCAAGTATAAATCAAAAGCCATAATCATTTTATGGGATAACTGCTCCAACTTCTTGAAATCTGCTTCGGGAATGCCCATGACATCGCACATGACCTTAGCCGGCAACTGCATGGCAATGGGGGCCAGATCAAACAGGGAATCGGATGGCCACAGATGTATGATGTTTTCTTCGATGACGGTACCGATCGATAATGTGTTCCACTCAGCACTGATAAATTTTCTCAGCGCCTGGTGGTAGTGGCCATTTTGAAAAACCAAAAAGGGTGAAACGGCTTTCAGAATTGACTGAAAGACATCATACCGTTCAGGAAATTCACTGGCTCCGCGTTCCAACCAGCGCAGCCGGTTACCATTTAAGAATGAGGTATCTTTTAGTACAGCTCGAATATCTGAATAGCGGGTCACAATCCAATCGCCACTAGGGGCTGGATACAAGCCGGGGTACGCTCGAAGTGAGCGGTACATGGGGTAGGGATCCTCGATGACGGAGGAACGATAGGGTGTCCACAATGATGCAGGCCAGTCACTCATTTTGCGAACTTATTAACTTCCTCCGCTTGTTGTTACTTCTTTGGCCATTATATTCGAAATTTATGAGTTTACTCCTATATGAAAGGCATTGAAATTGTCATTATCCTGCTGGCCGTAGTGACTGCTTTGGCGCAGGTAACGGATAAGATCAAAATTCCCTATCCGATTTTGTTGGTCATCGTAGGTATTGGCATTGGATTTCTTCCGGGGCTTCCCTCCATTTATATCGATCCCGACCTTGTTTTTTTGGTTTTTTTGCCCCCGGTACTGTATGCTGCGGCCTGGACTACTTCCTGGCCAGACTTTAAAGCAAATAGTCGCCCGATAGGTCTGCTGGCGGTGGGTTGTGTATTGTTTACCACGACCATGGTAGCAGTGGTAGCTCACTATTTTATTCCTGGGTTTGGATGGGCGGAATCGTTTATTTTAGGAGCTATTATTTCCCCACCCGATGCAGTGGCAGCCACCTCGGCTACCAAAGGGCTGGGGATGCCCAGAAGAATCATCACCATTTTGGAAGGCGAAAGCCTGGTCAATGATGCTACTGGTCTGATTGCCTATCGATATGCTATCGGGGCTGCTGCCACCGGCACGTTTATCTTTTGGTTGGCCAGTTTTAATTTTTTGTATGTTGCCATAGTCGGGATCTTGATTGGCCTGGTGATTGGCCTGGTGATTAAGTGGGTTCATAAAATCACTCCTAATAATCCCACGACCGATACAGCCCTCACGCTGATTACTCCCTACATCGCCTATCTGGGGGCAGAAGAAATACATACATCAGGGGTGTTGGCCGTGGTTACCAGCGGTCTTTATTTATCGTGGAACTCCGGAGAAATTTTCTCCCATCAGGTGCGCCTGCAGGCCAATTCTGTTTGGGATACGCTCATTTTTCTATTAAACGCTATCATTTTTATCCTGATCGGACTTCAGTTACCGATGATTTTGAATCATATTCAAAATTATTCTATCACTACCTTGATTGGCTATGGTCTCGTCATCAGCGTGGCCACTATTGTTCTTCGGATTGTTTGGGTTTATCCGGCTACCTATTTGCCCCGCTGGTTAGTTAAACGAATCAGAAGAGACGATCCAGCCAATATCCGGTATGCCAGCATTGTGGCCTGGTCAGGGATGAGGGGGATCGTATCGTTGGCAGCTGCTTTGGCTTTACCCGAAGTGCTGGCCAGCGGTGCGGCATTTCCCAACCGCGACCTGATCATCTTTCTGACGTTTTGTGTAATCTTTTCCACGCTGGTATTGCAGGGATTAACACTCCCGGTCCTCGTCCGTTGGTTAAACGTACAATCCGGCAATGCGGAGCACAAAGAAGAACAAGAAGCCCGGTTACAATTAACATCGGCAGTGATTGAGCATATCGAAGAAAATTATGCGTTGCTGGAAGACTCTGTCTTAAATCAAATCAAGACCAAGTACGAAATCCGGATACAGCGAATCCGAAAAGATCAAATTGAGCAAAAACTTAATAATGATCAGATCAATGAATTACATAGAATTCAACATGAACTTATCCGAATCGAACGTACTTCTTTGCTACAAATGCGAAGAAAGGGACAGATCAGTGAAGAAGTTGTCAGGCGGCTGGAATACGAACTGGATTTGGAGGAAACCCGATTGATTCTGGAAAAAGGAGAATAAAAAAACCTTCCCGCTACCGGGAAGGTCGTTTAAGTTTGAGGCTTTGACGGCTTAGCAAAATTCTTCAAAGACTTCGACCAAATGCTGGCCTATCATCTGAGCATTTCTGCCTTCAATATGATGACGCTCCACAAAGTGAACCAGTTCACCGTCTTTAAAAAGAGCAATGGCTGGCGATGATGGAGGGTAGGGTAGTGTATACTCTCTTGCCTTGGCTACAGCTTCTTTATCCACCCCGGCAAATACCGTTGTTAATTCAGAAGGCTTTTTGGCAGAATTCTGTAAAGCCCATTTGATTCCAGGACGGGCAGCTCCAGCCGCACAACCGCATACGGAATTGATTACCAATAAGTTAGTTCCTTTTTGGCTATGAAGAGTTTTATCGACTTCCTCAGCGGACTTTAGTTCTTTAAAGCCAACAGAAGTTAAATCCTGACGCATAGGCGCTACAAGTTGTTCGGGATACATATTTGATCAAGTGTTTAAGATTCGATTTTGCATTTAAAGCCAATGGCTAGTTCACTTACAAAGATACAACCTATTCCATAAAATTTTGGTTCCGTTCATTTAGGGTTTCCAGGCCTACATGAATCCGAGTTCCAATTTGGCCACCTCGCTCATCATATCCTGTGAGTAGGGGGGATCAAACGTGAGCTCTACCTTCACATCATTCACGCCTTCCAGTCCTTTTATTTTTTGTTCCACTTCCACCGGAATCACTTCTGCCGATGGGCACGAAGGGGATGTCAGGGTCATCAGCACATGAACGTTATTTACCGGAAACACATTAATCTCATAGATCAATCCCAGCTCGTACACATCTACGGGAATTTCAGGATCGTATACCGTTTTGATGGCGGCCACAATTTTCTCCTTCAGGTCGGGAATGATCACGTCCGATACTCGTTTTTCTTCTATCGTATTTTCTTCGCTCATGATTGTACTTGCGTTTGAAAGGCCAGCGCATAGAGTTTGATTTGTTTGATCATGGCCGCAAATCCATTGGAACGTTGGGTGCCAATAAAGCGTTCCATTCCAATCTTATGCATAAAAAACAAATCTGTCTTTAGTATTTCTTCCGGAGTTTGGCCAGAAAATATCCGAATCAACAAACTCACCAGTCCTTTGGTAATGGCGGTATTGCTATCCGCCATAAAAAACAAACGTCCTTTATCTGATCGTGCAGTTAACCACACTTTTGATTGACACCCTTTCACAACATGGTCTTCGGTTCGTAGCGCCTCGGGAAAAGGTGGGAGTTTCTGTCCTAACTCCATGATGTAGAACACAGTCATTTCCATATCGCCATCCAGCAGCGAGAATTCATCAACAATTTCATTCTGGAGCGCTTCCGGGGTCATTTCATAAAATTAATAATGCGTTCAATGCCTTCCAGCATCTGATCTACTTCGGCAGCCGTGTTGTAAATTGCAAAAGAAGCTCGTACCGTGCCCTCCAAACCAAACTGCTCCATCAATGGTTGTGTACAGTGGTGTCCGGTGCGGACGGCTACGCCTCTGGCATCCAACATCTGCCCCACATCAAAGTGATGAATGCCATTGATCACAAACGACTGTACACCCACTTTGGTAGAAGAAGTACCGATGAGCCGGACATCTTTGAGCGTCTTCAATCCTTTGATGGTGTATGAAAGCAATTGAAGTTCGTGAGCGGCAATGGCCGCCTTTGAAAAGCGGTTGATAAAATGAACGGCCTCTTTAAAGGCCACTACATCCCCGATGTTAGGGGTACCTGCTTCAAATTTGTATGGAAGATCGTTATAGGTTGTTTTGGAAAAAGATACGTCTTTGATCATTTCGCCACCACCCATATACGGAGGCATTTGCTCCAAAAGCTGTTTTTTTCCATACAGGATGCCTACTCCCGTGGGGCCATACATCTTGTGGGCTGACAGGCAATAAAAATCACAATCCAACTCCTGAACATTAATCGGTTCGTGGGCTGCGGCCTGAGCCCCGTCAATAAGAATCACAGCACCGGCCTGATGGGCAGCCTCGATCATTGTCTTAATAGGGTTGATGGTTCCCAGGCTATTAGAAACATGATTGACGGCTACCAGTTTTGTTTTGGAAGACAGGAGTTTATGGAAAGTCTCCAGGTCTAAGTCACCAACCTCAGTTACTGGAATAACTTTCAACAGGGCACCGGTACGTTCACAAAGCATTTGCCAGGGAACGATATTACTATGGTGTTCTAACCCTGAAACGATGATTTCATCACCCTGACGGAGAAAGGCATTTCCATACGAAGTGGCTACCAGATTGATCGCTTCGGTCACGCCTCTGACAAAAATGACTTCCTCCCGATCACGGGCATGGATAAATTGTTGAAGAACATCGCGTGTTTCTTCAAACTCACGCGTTGCTTTTTCGGCCAGCGAATGAATTCCCCGGTGGATGTTGGCATTAAATTTTTCGTAATACGCTACCAACGCCTGAATAACCTGTTTTGGTTTTTGACTGGTGGCCGCATTATCAAAGTAGACTAAAGGCTTTCCATGAACGTGTTGATGCAATACGGGAAATTCCTCCCGAATCTTCTGAATATCTAATACTGGGCTATTTACGATATTCATAAGGTGTGTGATAAACGCTCTTGAATCAATTGATCCAGATGCGTTTGAATTCCGGCATGAGATACTCCTTTGATTACCTCTGAGGCAAATGCATAGAGAAGCATACCTTGGGCAGCTTTTTTGGAAATCCCCCGACTTTGCAGATAAAAGAGAGCTTCCTCATCCAGTTGACCAGAGGTGCAGCCATGAGAGCATTTGACGTCATCGGCCCAGATTTCCAGTTGAGGCTTGGTATTAATGGTGGCCGTATCTGTCAACAGAATGTTTCGGTTCGATTGAAAAGCATTTGTTTTCTGGGCATGGGGCCTCACAAAAATCTTTCCATTAAAGATTCCCCGCGATTGATCGTTCATAATACCTTTATACAACTCATTGCTCTGTGAGTTAGGCTTTTGATGATCCACAATCGTATGGTTATCAGCGATCGTTTTTTTATTTAACAGATAGAGTCCGTTAAAATTCGATTCGCAAAATTCTCCATCCACCATGATGGAGAAATTATTTCGGATCACTTCACCGTCCATCGTAATGGTACAGGCATTCACAATACTTTTGTCATGCTGCCGGATGACGGTGTTGGCCACTTGATAAGCGCGCCCGGAGTCGTTTTGAATCCGGACATAATTCAGTTTGCTCTCCGACTGGCACTCCATCTCTGTTACCTGGGTTTGAAAGAACGGAGACGACCCAGTGGATTGGAATTCTTCCAGCAAAGTGATCTCAGATTGTGGATCCAGGGAAACGACCAGACGGGTGTGAGAGGATCCGGTGGCGATGGCTTCCTGCGAATGAATAATATGAATCGGATGTTGAATCACTTTGCCGGGAGAAACCCAAATAAATAACCCTTCGCGAGCGGCAGCATCATTGATGGTGGTAAAAGGGTCAGGTAATGCCAATTTTCCGAGAATAGGATCTACTTTTTCAGGGTGCTTTTCCAACGCTTCCTGCAAGGACACGATCAGCATCTCTTCTTTTGGAGGCTGATTTGAAATTTGAGTTAGTCTTCCGTTTTGAAAGGAAACAACAATAGCTTCGTGGCCCAACCAGGAGGTTATGGTCGGATGATTAGACGAGGGAGCTGTAGAAATTAACTGCTCCGAAGTAAAATTTTTCTCCAGTTGCCGGCTGATCGGCAAAAAGCGATAGTTTTCATTTTTGGGTGATGGCAAAGAGAAATCAATCAGCGTTTCGTTTTTTGAATTTCCAACCAACGAATGCGTTGCGGCAGCCACTAATGCCTCCTGGAGATTACCCTGTTTTTGATCAATGGTCATACAACGGCAGTCTCACTTTTAATCCAATCATACCCCTTCGCTTCGAGTTCCAAGGCTAGTTCTTTAGTACCAGACTTCACAATTTTTCCTTTGTAGAGTACATGTACAAAGTCAGGCACTATGTATTCGAGCAGCCGCTGATAGTGTGTCACTACAATGGTGGCATTATTCTTATTTCGCAGTTTGTTAACACCATTGGCCACGATGCGAAGTGCGTCAATGTCCAGACCTGAATCGGTTTCATCTAAAATGGCCAGCTTCGGTTCCAGCATAGCCATTTGGAAAATTTCATTTCGCTTTTTTTCTCCACCGGAAAATCCTTCGTTGAGCGAGCGGCTGAGTAACGATTGATCGATCTCTACCAGCTTCATTTTCTCTTTCATCAATCCCAGAAAGGCTACAGCATCCAAAGGCGCCTGTCCGCGGTGTTCGCGAATCTGGTTCAAAGCTGTTTTCATAAAATTGATTGTACTCACTCCGGGAATCTCCACCGGATATTGAAAGGCCAGAAAAATCCCTTCGCGGGCACGTTCTTCAGGGCTCCAGTCTAATAGATTTCTTCCGAGAAAATCAATTTCTCCAGCAGTTACTTCATACTCTTCCCTTCCCGACAGCACAGAGGCAAGGGTACTTTTACCAGAGCCATTGGGTCCCATAATGGCATGGACTTCACCGGCTTTTACGTTTAAGTCAATTCCATTCAGGATTTGCTTCTCCCCAATTTTTGCTTGTAGATTCCTGATATTTAACATTTCGCTTGTAATATTTCGGGTTATATAATGATCCTACTTTCTAACGCTGATAAATTTTCTCATTCATGATCTAACGGAAGGCCAGTGATTGTGAGGTTTGAATACTTACCCAACACTCCCTTCCAGGGTCAGAGCCAATAACTTTTGTGCCTCCACAGCAAACTCCATGGGCAATTGGTTCAGAACCTCTTTAGCGTAGCCGTTCACAATCAGAGCTACGGCAGACTCTTCATCAATTCCTCTTTGCTGGCAATAGAAAATCTGATCTTCACCAATCTTGGAGGTGGTGGCTTCATGTTCGACACGAGCACTGGGATTTTCAATATCGATGTATGGAAATGTATGCGCACCACACTGATCTCCCAATAACAAGGAGTCACATTGCGAGTGGTTTCTGGCATTGACCGCGCGTTTCATCACTTGTACCTGGCCACGGTAGCTATTTTGAGATTTACCGGCCGAGATACCTTTGCTGACAATGCGTGAGCGGGTATTCTTGCCGATATGGATCATTTTTGTGCCGGTATCTGCTTGCTGATAATTATTTGTTACCGCTACGGAATAGAATTCTCCAACCGATTCATCTCCTTTCAATACGCAGGAAGGATATTTCCAGGTAATGGCCGATCCTGTTTCTACCTGCGTCCAGGATATTTTAGATCGGTCGCCCGCGCATAAACCCCGTTTGGTGACGAAGTTGTAAATTCCACCCTTACCTTCTTTATCTCCAGGATACCAGTTTTGTACGGTAGAATACTTAATCTCAGCGCCTTTCATTGTATATAACTCGACTACGGCAGCATGCAATTGGTTTTCGTCACGCATCGGGGCTGTACAACCTTCGAGGTAGCTAACATACGAACCCTCATCGGCAATGATCAGCGTGCGTTCAAACTGCCCGGTATTGGCTGCGTTGATCCGGAAATACGTAGACAATTCCATGGGGCATCGGACCCCTTTGGGAATATAGCAAAATGATCCATCCGAAAATACGGCACTATTCAGGGCAGCAAAGTAGTTATCATTGACAGGGACTACGCTTCCAAGGTATTTTTTGATTAACTCGGGATGCTCTTTTACTGCTTCGCTAAACGAACAGAAGATGATTCCCAATTCACCCAGTTTTTCTTTGAACGTTGTAGCAACCGAAACACTATCAATCACGGCATCGATCGCCACTCCGGTTAATCGCTTCTGTTCAGTTAAGGAAATGCCCAGTTTTTCAAAAGTTTTGATCAGTTCAGGGTCAACCTCATCTAACCCATTGAGTTGGGCCTTCTTTTTAGGAGCGGAATAGTAAATGATATCCTGATAGTTGATCGGGGGGTAGTGTACATTGGGCCAAGCAGGTTCGATCATTTTTTTCCACTGACGAAAAGCTTCCAGTCGCCACTCCAGCAGCCAGGCGGGTTCTTGTTTTCGAGCGGATATAAAACGAACGATATCTTCGTTTAAACCCTTGGGGGCTTCATCGGCATCCAATTTGACATTCCAGCCGTGCTCATACTCTTTTGAAGTGATCTCTTCCAGAACCTGATTGCCTTTGCTCATAGTGGCCTATTTAGACTTGGTATAAATAAACAGACAAAAGTATAACAAAAAGAGCGTTTCAAGGTTCAAAATGCTTCAAAATAAAAGTCAGAATATTTCAAAACAGCAGGCTTCTGTCAAGACTCTCCTCAAGTGATATCATGGTCTCTGTCCGTTCAATACCCTCTACTTGTTGCATTTTGTCATGAAGAACTTCTTTCAAGTGGTTGGTATCCCTGCAATGTATTTTTAGGAACATCGAGTAGTTGCCGGTGGTATAATGAATACTGGTAATTTCCTTGATCTCTTTCAATTTTGCCAATACCTTTTCATATAAAGCGCTCTTTTCCAGATAGATACCTATAAAGGCCGTAATGTCGTATCCAAGTTTGGCATAGTTAATCCGCAAGGTGGTTTTCTCCACAATTCCTGCTTCTTCCATTTTACTCATCCGTACGTGAACAGTTCCTTGTGAAACATGAACTCGTTTGGCAACTTCTGTAAAGGGTTTTTTCGCATCCTGGATTAAGATTTCAAGAATTTTGAGATCGGTATTGTCAATTTTATAAGAGGAAGGCACTTTTTGACTCATAAATTTTTAATTATTCAGCATATTTGAGTTTTTATTATAAATAATGCAAATAATTTAAATAAATATTGTAGATTAATCAATACTAATAGACATTTGTTACATCAAATCGCATCTGATTCCGCAAACGAGTGGGCAGCGAAAAATACTGTAGGGTGTTGAAATTGGCAGACATGCCCTCCTGTCTCGGGGGTGAGGAATCAAGGATAAACGCAGGATAATGGGTTGACCACTAAAAAAGAGTTTTCTTTTTGTCCTGTAGCTAACTTCCTCGTGGAGGTTCGAAGCCTTCCCCTACAGCTAAATGGCCTTGGTTCATGCTAATGAGCCAGGGCTTTTTTATTCTGCTACGGGTACACATGTTGATCATAAATTTAGATCAAACGATTGCTAAAGCCTCTTTTTTTTTCGTTGTTTGATCAATTAAACTCCTTGACATATGGCTTCTTTTCCCTGGTTTAAACATTATCCTAAAGGAACTCCGGAAACGATTGGCGCGTACGAGTACCAATCGTTGATTGAGTTGTTTGAAGCTTCGTCCCGCAAATTTGCTGATCGGGTGGCTTTCGAGAACTTTGGAAAATCTATGACGTTTGCCGAGGTTGATCGGCTTTCCAATCACTTTGCTGCGTATTTACAAAACGAGTTGAAGCTAAAGAAGGGAGACAGGATTGCTATTCAGATGCCTAACCTTCTGCAATTTCCAATTGCATTTATCGGATCACTGAAGGCCGGGTTAATCGTAGTTAACACGAACCCGCTCTACACGCCCCGCGAAATGGAACATCAGTTTAATGATGCCGGTATCAGCGCAGTGGTAATTGTGGCCAACTTTGCACATAATCTGGAACAAATCGTTTCCAAAATTCCAGCTAAGCATATCATTGTTACCCACATGGGTGATATGTTAGGTACCCTCAAAGGTGCTTTGGTCAATTTTGTGGTCAGGCGAATCAAGAAAATGGTTCCGGATTTCCATTTACCCATGTCCATTTCGTTTAAATCGGCATTGGCCAAAGGAGCAAACCTTTCGCTCCAAAAACCATCAGTAGCGATCGAAGATATTGCGGTTCTACAGTATACAGGGGGCACAACCGGGATCTCAAAAGGAGCTCAACTGTCACATCGCAACATCATTGCTCACAACATGATGATTACGGAATGGTTCAGACCGATCATGAGTACGAATCAACAGGATATCATCATTACGGCTTTGCCTCTCTACCACATATTTGCTTTGACCGTGAATGGTGTGCTCATGTACTCCCAGGGAGTGAAGAGTATTTTTATTACTAACCCCCGCGACATACCAGGTTTTGTGAAGGAATTAAAAAAGCATAAGTTTTCAATCATTACCGGAGTAAACACCCTATTTAATGGCTTAATGAATAATCCGGAATTCAGAACCTGTGATTTTTCTTATTTGAAAGGTTCTATTGGTGGGGGCATGGCCGTTCAGGATGCGGTGGCCAGTGAATGGGAAAAAGTAACAGGCAAGCCATTGGTGGAAGGCTATGGATTAAGCGAAACCTCCCCGGTGCTTTGTTGCAATCCGTTAGATGGAGGTCATCGCAGAGGAACGATTGGTGTACCCATGCCCGGAACAGAAGTCGCAATTTTTGATGATGATGGAAATCAGCTGCCTCAGGGTGAGACAGGCGAGATTTGCGCTCGCGGGGCTCAGGTGATGAGGGGGTATTGGCAAAAGAATAATGAAGGTGTGTTTTTTGGAACAGACTGGTTTCGCACGGGTGATATTGGTTACATGGACACCGAAGGTTTTTTCAGGATTGTCGACCGTAAAAAAGACATGATCAAGGTCTCGGGTTTTAATGTCTATCCAAATGAAATCGAAAACGTGTTAGCGGGTCATCCAAAAGTATTGGAGGTAGCGGCCATTGGAATTGCTGATGCCAAATCCGGTGAAGTGATTAAGGCATTTATTGTAAAGAAGGACCCATCGCTGACAGAAGACGAACTAAAGAGATTCGCCCACGAAAATATGACTAATTATAAAGTTCCCAGGTATTTTGAATTCAGGGATGAGTTACCAAAAACCAACGTGGGTAAAATTCTGCGCAGAGCGCTTAAAGAGCAGGAGTCAGCAAAAGCCGCCTGACAATCGTTACCAAATTGTTGTGTTTTTAACAAACAAATAACCATTCATTAGTACTAACGAAACCACAGAGCCATCTGTGGTTTTGTTCTTTGTACCGATGAATCTGCTTTTCATTACTCAGGAGGATTATCTGGCGGGGTCTAGTTATTCGGTTTCTTATCTGACAAGGGGATTGGCTGACCGCGGGCATCAGGTTTATTTGCTGGCGCAGGAGGATTCGTTTTTACACGGTCTGGTCAAAGATCATTCACGGGTAAATTTTATTCCGTTTACGATTCGTTCGCGATTTGATATCGATGCCATGAAATACCTGCGTGACATTGTGCTTCAATACGATATTCAGGTAATCAATGCTCAATCCACAAAAGATAGATACATAACTGTTTTGGCGCGTTGGTTTTTCCGATTAGAGGTATTGATTTTCCATACCCGCAGACAACTACCTATGAGTGTGGGTGGATTTTTCCAAAATCTGGTGTATGTGCATGGAACCGATCGGATTATTGCCGTCAGCCAAGGGATTAAAGATGCTCTTCTAAAAAAGGGAATTCCTTCCAATCATGTGGAAGTCCTTTACAACGGATTACCCAGTGAAAAATTTGTCAGTCCTGCCATTGATAAAATTGTTCTTAAATCCAGGCTAGGCATCCGTGAATCCTTACCAGTGATTGGTTGTATTGCGAGACGAAAACATCAGGATCAACTGCTTAGATCTCTGGATCTGCTTAAAAGACCTGTCTGTGTAGTTTTAGTCGGGCTATCGGAGGATGATTCGTATCGATCGATCATTCAATCGCACCAATGGCCCCATCAGGTAATTTTTGTAGAAGGTGTTACAGGCGCAGAGGCACTTAAGTATCTCCAGATATTTGATTTATTTGTTTTGTGTTCCACCAGCGAGGGGTTATCTCAATCTCTGTTAGAGGCCATGTATGCCCGCGTGCCGGTGATTGCCACACGTGCTGCCGGGAACATTGATTTAATTCAATCTGGTGAAAATGGATTGCTTTTTGAAAACAATGATTTGCCAGGTCTTGCCATCCAGATGGACAAGCTACTAACAGATCAAAAACTGCGGGAACACGTGATGAAGGGCGGTTTTATTACTGCTTCCGATACTTTTTCCATCGAAAGAACAATCCGGTCCTATGAAAGTTTCTTCCGGAGCTTGCTATCTTCGCACGAAAGTAAACGACATGTTGCGAAAAATAGCCCCGCTTTTCCTGCTTCTTCTTTGGATTAGTTTATCATCGTATCAGCCATTTTTTTCCCAGGAGGCCCCGGAAGGACCCTATGATTCTTTGCTCTATCCGGAGGAAAAGCACTTCAGAAATTTACGACAGTTGACCTTTGGGGGAGATAACGCAGAAGCGTATTGGAGTTTTGACAGTAAGATGGTCAGCTTTCAATCCAACTACCTGCAATGGGGTCTTGTCTGTGATCAAATCTTTTATATGCCGGTTGAGGGGATGTACCTTCGTCCGAAAGGGACTAAACCTCCGCTCATCAGCACAGGGCTCGGTCGCACGACTTGTTCATTTTTTATGCCAGACAACAAGCATATTTTGTATGGGTCAACTCACCTGGGAGGAAAGGATTGTCCGAAAGATCCGGGACGCGCTCCAGGCGGGAAGTACCTGTGGCCCATCTATGACAGCTATGATATTTTTGTAGCTGATTTAAAGGGCAAGATCAAGAAACAGTTAACCAAAACCGCTGGCTACGATGCTGAGGCAACCGTATCTCCTAAAGGCGATAAAATTGTCTTTACTTCCATGCGGGATGGTGATTTAGAATTGTATACCTGCGACATCAATGGTAAAAATGTTAAGCGTATAACATTCGAGATAGGGTATGACGGAGGCGCCTTTTTCTCGCCCGATGGAAAGAAACTTGTGTTTCGTGCTTCACGCCCTAAAACGGAAGAAGCCAAAAAAGAATATCTGGAATACCTGAAACAGGGTTTGGTGGCACCTACGGAAATGGAATTGTTTACGTGTAATGTAGATGGTAGTGATTTAAAACAATTGACTCAGTTAGGCAAAGCCAATTGGGCACCGTTTTATCATCCTTCCGGAAAAAAAATAATTTTTAGTTCCAATCACAAAAGCGCCCGGGGGTTTCAGTTTAATCTTTTTATGATTAACGAAGATGGAACCGGGCTGGAGCAAATCACCTACGATAAAGTTTTTGACTCATTTCCCATGTTTTCACCGGATGGAAAAAAGATCATTTTTTCCAGCAACAGAAATAATAACGGTTCGCGGGACACCAACCTCTTTGTGGCAGAGTGGGTGGATTAAAACGAATCAGCTATTCAGAAGCTCGCTCCTGATAGCCCCTGATGTAATCCACTACCAGTTCTGGTGGCGATTGTTTAGAATCGGTGGGCGAGGGGTGTAGCTCGTAGATGTTTAGCATCAGTTGCATATCATAGGCAGGAGATTGGGAAATGGACCGAACCAATTGATTGTTAAGAAAAAACCGGACTTCTTCAGGTTTCCATTCAACTGCGTAAATGTTAAAGTGATCCGCTGCTATTTCAAACCGGTCTTCAAAGAATTGATCTGTTAAATCATCATCGCCAAATGGATGTATTCCGTATCCATTGATGCAGCTATTGTTGGAAACATTTTTCCCTTTTAGCTCCATGATGCATATTTCTCCGGATTTTTCAGGAGTATCTTCGAAACCAATCAGCCAGAAGGCGGCTACATGATTGCTTCCAATTTTGGCTTTTGCTCGTATCTCAAAATACCCATACTGAGGCGTATAGAGCTTTAACATCTTTTGCTCTTCCCGAACCCGGCAGGCACTATTAAACCGATGCTGACCATTGGGTGAACCCAGCGAACCACTGTAAACACCTGTTTGAATCGATGAGCATTTAACCTGACCGTTAAACTCCGGACACCAGGGCGCTTGCTCAGGGGTAATGGTTAATGTCAAGTGGCCATTCGCAATTTTATATGAAGGTTTTGACTTCTCCTTTGAACTCCATTGGGGGAGATAGTATGGAAACCAACGACTCGTATTTATCTCCGGAGATGTAAAATTCTCATCAAAAACTAACCGGTAGCCATCCCTTTCGGCAGGATTGGGAGGAAAGTCACGATGCTGCTGATTCGTCATCATGAACACGAACAGACCAACTAGAAGATTTACAAACGAACCGGACAATAGTACAACGGTTGATCCCTCTAGAACAGATTTTCGATTCCAAAGAATTTCTCCAGAATAATCACCACCGACAAAACTCCCAGCAAAATCGGAGCGATCCATTTGATTGTGAGGTGCAAATAGTTTCGTACACGGGAAGTCATATAAGTGTCATTGCCCTGTTTTAACTCGGCATCCATGTTAGCAAGACCCCAACGCCTGCCAATAAAAATACACATGATACATCCCCCCACGGTCAGGCAGATATCACTCATGTCAGCAATAAATGTCAGAAAATCCTGACCTTTATAAAAAGTAAGTTTATTTAACCAGGGTATCATTCCCATGCTCATCATGCTAGGCAGGCCGCAGATAAAGATAATGGCAGCCATCAGCCACACCACAACTTTCCTGTTCATTTTCTTCTGATCTACCAGGTAAGCAACCGGAACTTCCAAAAGAGAAATGGTGGATGTAAGAGCAGCAAAACACACAAGCAGAAAAAATGAACCACCAATGATTCTGCCTAAAATCGGTCCCATTTCCTGGAATATCTGAGGGAGCACCACAAAAATCAAGGGTGGGCCGGACGTACCTATTTCCTGAGGGTTGATATTGAGTTTATAAGCTAGAAAGTGTACTAACGGAAACACCATCAGTCCAGCAAAAAAAGCAACGGATGTATCTGCCAACGAAATCACAGCAGCGGAAGAGGTAATATTCTCTTTTTTACTCAGGTAGGAGCCATAAGTAATAAGGGCTCCCATACCCAGGGAAAGTGAAAAGAATGCTTGTTTCAAACCATCGACCACGGTTTGTACTTTCAACTCGCTAAAGTCCGGAACCAGATAAAACTTGACGCCTGAAAAGGCATTGGGTAACGTAAGACTGTAAATGATGATCCCCACGAGAATAATATAGAGTGAAGGCATCATAATCTTGTTGGAAGCTTCGATGCCTTTTTGAATACCCTGTGAAACGATGATGGCTGTAAGCATCATGAAAACCAAGGAGAAAATCAGATTGGAATTTGAAAGGCCGGTCAGGCTACTCACATCCAGGATATCATTCACATACGAACCAAAAAAACCTCCAAAGTCCTGCTGACTCAATAAGTCACCAAAAGAAATATGAAGAAAGTAACCAAACGCCCATCCGGCCACCACATTGTAGAACGACAAAATCAATACACCGGCAATGATTCCAAACAGACCAAGATATCCCCATTTTTGGCCACCTAGTTTGGAATAAGATCCGAAAGCATCACTATTGGCGGAGCGTCCAATCGCAATTTCCCCCACCATCACCGGATAACAGAGTAAAAAAATGCAACATAAATATACTAGCAGAAAAATGGCTCCACCATTTTCGCCAGCCAGGTACGGGAATCGCCAGATATTACCCAGCCCTACAGCGGAACCTGCTGCCGCCAGAATAAACCCGATCCTTCCCGAGAAATTACCTCTGCTTGCCATTTGATCTTAGTTAGAGACCGAAAAATAGACTTTAAACCAAAACAATCAAAAATTCGTTAACTAAGTATGTTAAATTACTTATTGTAAATTGGGTATGATTATGATAAGGAATGGTATTTGCTGGAAAAGTGGATTAATTTCCCGATATTGAATGCATCTCTTTTAAGTTGAACTATGGATCGAAAGAAGCTATCAACCCAGGAAAAAGCACTGCAAATCAACCTCTCCCGAGCTATCTATGGTTCTTTTGCGGAGATTGGAGCCGGACAGGAAGTAGCTGCTAATTTTTTTAAAGTGGGAGGCGCTTCGGGCTCAGTAGCGAAAACGATGTCGGCCTACGATATGAAATTTAGTGATGCTATCTATGGCCAATGCGAACGATATGTTTGTGAAGACCGACTCATTCAAATGCTGGACCATGAGTATGGCCTATTGCCGGAGCGGTTGGCTCACCGGATTCACGATACCAGGTTTTTTGCATTTGCCGATACGGTAGAGGCCTTAAACTATGAGCGGACGAATCAAGGCCAGGGATGGATCGGGCTTCGGTTTCAGTTGCGTCCTCAAAGTGAACCTAATGAATGTGTGATTCATGTAAAATTACACGACAATGATCCCTTACAACAACAAATTGCTCTGGGTACGGTAGGCGTGAACATGATTTACGGCTGCCACTTCATCAGCGATCCGGAGGAAATTATGATGTCGCTGCTGGATGGATTAACGACACGCAGAATAGAGATTGATATGTTCCGGGTCAGTGGTCCGGATTATGCTCACGTGGATAACCGGTTAATGGCATTGAAGCTGGTTAAGAATGGATTGACCAAAGCAGCTATGTTTGGTCCGGACGGTACGGTCATGCAACCTTCCGAAGTTCTTTATAAAAAGAATGTTTTGGTTCTTCGAGGCCGTTTCCGCCCGGTGACTCATGTCAACGTAGACATGCTTTTAACATCCCGAAGACAATTTAAAAAAGAAGCTGATGTAGATAAGAGCAAGATAGTTGTATTAACAGAACTCACCTTGAATGACCTTAGTCCGGA